>ENA-OOWV01000857-OOWV01000857.1-human-gut-metagenome-genome-assembly--contig:-NODE-857-length-21880-cov-4.039084_pt1 | contig 21880 bp, 18 predicted proteins | sample MGYA00241584_ERZ501337 | MGnify/ENA primary metagenome ERZ501337 (study PRJEB25962, sample SAMEA2042744) | human gut metagenome | biome: human gut; feature: human-associated habitat; material: faeces... | reverse complement strand
ACCAAATCAGCACAGTCGGGTAAAGTTTCCGTTAATGTATCCAGCAACACCACGATGGAGAGCCCAATGGTGCTACCCGAATTCCAGACTACTTATGGAATGAGCGACAACGGTACTTTCAGCTGGGGTGAGAAACTAAGCAGCAAAGCTCCAAACTATGCAAAAAAATTCTTCCGTACCGGATTTACAACGAATAACTCCATCTCCTTAAGCGGAGGCAATGAAAATATCCAATCTTATTTTTCCTATGCCAATGTCTATTCACAAGGCATCACTCCCCAGAATGACTACCGAAGCCACAATTTGAATTCAAAAGTAGGTTTCAATATTCTGAAAGACATTCATATTGATTTCACGGCCAAGTTTACCAACCAGCACATCACCAATCAGGCAGCTGCCGGTTACTTATGGAATCCGCTGACCGGTGTTTATCTCTTCCCTAGAGGAGAAGACTGGAATGGCTATAAAGAGAACTTCGAGGTATATGATCCCGCAAGAGGCTGCTATGTCCAAAACTGGACAAATACACAACAACAGCAATTCGGTAATCCATATTGGATGTTGAACAGACAGACCCCTATCACCGACCGTAACCGCTATGAATTCGGCGGAAGCATCAAATGGAACATTACTCCGGATCTGAATATCCAAGGACGTATGCGTTACGAAAGAGGAGAAGAACACTGGGTACACAATGCTTACGCATCCAGCGTAGGAAACCTTTATCCGATGGGACGCATGAAAGACAACCGCTATTTCAGCGACCAACTTTATGGCGATGTTTTAGTAAGCTACAACCATACATTCAATGATTTTTCTCTATCCGCTACCGCAGGTTCCAGTTTTACAAAAACCAAAACCTCTCATGTAGACCTATGGGGCGAGGGTTCCCAGTTCTCACAGCCCGGTTCCGGAAACATTTTTTATCCGAACATCTTTACTCCGAACAACTATTATGGCAATATGTCCACCGTGGGCAAAGATGACAACTGGATGACCCAAAAACGGCTGAACTCAGTATTCGCCACCGCACAACTCGGTTACCGTGAAGGCATATTCCTTGATATATCAGCACGTAATGACTGGTCTTCGGCATTGGCTTTCACAGAAAGCTGTTCATTCTTTTATCCCTCTTTTGGCGGTAGTGTCCTGCTGAACAAATTTGTAGATATGGGTAAGAACATTGATTTGTTCAAATTCCGTGCAAGCTATTCTATCGTAGGTAATGACGTACCTGTATTCATGAGTAATCTGCTCTATTCTCTAGGTTCTCAAGGTGCCATCACTCCCCCCGACAAAGCTCCGTTCAGAACATTGAAGCCGGAAAAAACCCATTCTTTAGAAATTGGTTTTGACGGTACATTCTTACAGAACCGACTGAATATCAACCTGACTTATTATAAAACCAACACCAAAAATCAGTTCTTCTCCGTTGCGGCTCCTTACGAATCAGGCTTGAGAAACCGTTATGTAAACGCCGGTAATGTAGAAAACAAAGGCTTTGAATTCAATATCGGATGGTACGAGCAGTTCACTGACAACTTCAGCTGGAGTACCAACCTGAACTTCTCTTATAATGATAATAAAATCAAAGAATTGGTAGATGACCTTCCCAACGGACTGACATTGACCGATTTCGGAGGTGCAAAAGTTATATTGAAAGAAGGCGGCCACTACGGAGATCTGTATGTACGTCATCTGATGCGTGATGAAAACGGCAAACCCTTGCAAAACGAAAAAGGAGAGCCTATCGTAAGTGGTGATTCTATGGACGAACTGGAATACGCAGGCAATATGAATGCCAAAGTAAATATGGGATGGACAAACACATTCCGCTACAAAGACTTCTCACTATCGTTCCTGATTGATGCTAAATTCGGTGGAAAAGTGATTAGTATGACCGAAGCCGCTTTGGACGGATGGGGCGTATCGAAACGTTCAGGTGAAGCCCGTGATGCCGGCGGTATTACAGTGGACGGAGTAAAATTTGATGCCGACAAGTACTATCGTACCACCGGTAACAACAACTTCAACAGTCCATACGCTGTGGAAAACTATGTTTATGATGCTACCAATATTCGTCTTCGTGAAGTGACTTTCGGTTATACCTTCCGTAACTTGCTGGGTGCAGGCAAGAACCTGACAGCAGCCATCATCGGCCGCAACCTGTTTTTCTTCCATAAAGACGCCCCGATGGATCCGGATGTATCGGCAGGTACAGGTAATGGAATACAAGGTGTAGATATGTTTGCACTGCCTACCTCACGCAGCTTTGGTCTTAATTTAAAACTTAACTTCTAATGCTTGAAACTATGAAACGGAATAAGATATTAACATACGCCTTCTTAATGGCAATCCCCATGACTACAGGAAACATCTTTTCTTCCTGTACAGACGACTTCGAGAAATTGAATACCAGTAACATACAGGTAGATCCGGCAGACCTTCCTTTTGCCGCACAATGTACCGAACCGATGACCTACTGTTATCCTCCTCAGCAAAATATGTTCCAGTTTTGGACCAACCTGACTATTGACCTTTATGGAGGTTATTTTATGACTCCCAACGGTAACTTCACCAACGGTGATATGGGAGAGAACCGGGGACATAGCGGTGGTATGTACGAAAACTATTATCTCCATATTTTCAATAACACCCGCCGCATCATCGCACAATGTGACGCCAGTGGTGAAAGAGGCCTGTCAGGCGTGATGCGTATCGTACAGGCTTACGGAACATTGATGACCACAGATGCCTACGGACCGATACCTTACAGCTCCATCCTATCGGGAGAAAACGAAGTGTATTTCGAGTTCGACAGCCAGAAAGACCTGTATAAAGCCATGCTTGAAGATCTGAGTACAGCCATTACTGACATCAGTGCCATGGGAGCAGATGAAATAGCCAAATTGAAATCCTTTGACTGTTGGTGCAACGGCGACAAAGACCTATGGGTAAAAATAGCCAATACGATGAAACTACGCATGGCGTTACGCCTGTCCAAACGGGAAACCGAAGCCGGCAACGCCGGAATGAACCTTAAGGCAATCGCTACCGAGGCTGCCCAAAACACTTTGGCAACAGTCAACAAGGATATTCTGATCGATAAAAGTCTTGAGAATGAAATGTGGCTGATGTTCAATTGGGGTGATTGTGGATTCAATGCCAATCTGGTAACTATTATGAGTGGAACCAAAGATCCGCGCCAACCGTTATATATGACCCTGAATACCGGAGATATCAAAAACGAAGCCGGTACTACCACAGTAGCTGCCAATAGTCAATACCTGGGTATCCGTTTTGCCAGTGGCCTGCCTGCCAAACCAAACAGTTGGGGTAACTTCTCCGGTTGGATTCAAGGAAACAACGGTTCCTCTTATTCCATGCCACTGCCCATCATGAAAGCAGCGGAAGCCTATTTCCTACTGGCTGAAGCAAAATTAAGATGGGATATTGGCAGTGAAAGTGTAAAGAACCTATATGAAAATGGAATCCGTGTTTCCATGACTAATGAATTAGCTTATCGGGGGGCTTATGCCGGAATCAAAGAATATCCGGAAGGAGCAGTAGATGCCTACATCAACGGAACAAGCACCCAAATAGACTATACAGATCCCATCAAAGCCGAATTAAGCACTCCGGCTGTAAATAAATTAAGTGTAAAATGGGATGAGAGCGCAAGCAACGAAGAAAAGCTGGAAAGAATCATCACCCAAAAATGGCTCGCCCTATTCCCTCTATCCACCGAAGGCTGGGCAGAACAACGCCGCACCGGCTATCCACGCTTCTTCCCTGCATTCGTCAATGAAAGTAATGGAGCCGTAAACACAGAAGAAGGTGTGCGCCGCGTAATTTATAGCAGCCAGGCTTATGATGCCAACGCTAAGGGAGTAGAAGGCGGAATCAAGCTTCTGGACGAAGAAAATTCCAGCAAATTCGGTATTTCCGGCGACAAAGGCGGTACACATCTTTGGTGGGATAATGCTGATAAAGGAAACTTTTAAAGGCAATATTTTAAGGTAAAGACTGTGATTTTTGTTTCAATAGGTATTCCATATTAAAGTTTCGGATAGGGCAGACCGTGAGGTTTGCCCTATTTTATGACTACCTCCGAAAAGCCGATACAATAACCTCCCGCACCCGAATTGTTATCATTACTAAATGAAATTAAAGACTTTTTCATCTCTTGTTGCTTGGCAAATAAAAGAAAAGCCGTAAGTTTGCCTTCCAAAAAAGAATAAAACACAGGATGCAATTATCACCCAAGGAATTTGAATACCAATTTCGCTGTCTTTACCGTCCGCTGAATATGTATGCCCTGCGCTATACTGAAAATCTGGATGACGCAGAAGACATCGTCCAACAAGCCTTCTCTGATGTATGGGAGAAGCTTGTCGGAGGCACATCTATTCAAAACCTGAAAGCTTATATGTACCAAACTGTACGTAACCGCTCACTCACACTGATAACCAACCGACAAACACACTGTGAAACAACCGAACTGACAGACTTGGAAGATTTAACAGAAGAAGAACGCATCATCCGGTCAGAACGTGACGCGCGTTTATGGACAGCCATCGACCACCTTCCTACCGAACGGAAAAAGATCTTTCTGCTTTCCAAACGTGACGGCCTTACTTATCAGGAAATTGCCACCGAACTGGGTATTTCTATAAAAACTGTCGAACATCAAATCAGTAAGGCACTGAAAACATTACGAGAAACAGCCATTAAAATATATACTTTTTTCTTCGGATAAAAAAATCGGCAAGCGAATAGGGGGATTTTGTCTTTTCCCTGTCTTAACAATAAAAAGAAAGAAGATCGCATGGAGAAAGAAGAGAAAGATATTCGTTTTGTAGCCCGGTTCTATCGGGAAAACAGGCTGGACACAACACAAGCCTGGCAAAAACTAGGTATCGGCAAACAAAGAAATAACTCTATCTTATTATATAGACTGATAACTATCGCTGCTGTCACTTTCCTGATAGCCGGATTCAGTTGGTGGTGGATATACGACAGGCAAGACTGGATTGTCATAGCCTCATCCGCACACGCTGTCAAAGAAGTCACGCTTCCGGATAACAGCCATATTACGCTGGCAGAGAATTCGGCCTTACAGTATGACCGCTTGGCATACGGCAAAAAAAACAGGAACGTCACTTTAAATGGAAAAGCATATTTTTCAGTCACACATCAAGAACAATGTCCTTTCAGGGTACAGACCGAACTGGCAAACATACAAGTACTAGGTACACAATTCCAAGTAACGGCAAATGCAAATCAGACTTCGGCAACCGTAGAGTCTGGAAAAGTCCGTTTTTATAACAAAGAACAAAAAGAGGCTATCCTGACAAAAGGCATGTATGCCTTCATTAACCAAAAAGGACAAATGCAAATAAACAAACAAAGTGACCCCAACACTTTTGCATGGAAGACCCACGTGTTTGTTTATAATGAAGCCCCCTTGAAAAAGGTAGTAAAAGAATTAGAAGAAGTCTATAAGGTCCATATCGGCGGAATTCCACAAAAAGAGTACTATCTGACCACGACCTTTGACAATACTCCGATAGAAGACATAATTGAAATCATAAACCAAACACTAGATACGAAACTAGACATAACCCAATGATGCAATTCCATTCTAAATTTTCTTTTCTTCTGCTCCTTTGCCTCATGCACATTTGTATTGAGGCAAAAGGAACAGAACATGATGAGCCCCTCGTAACATTAGATATGAAACAAACCCCCATCCGTAAAGTTTTGGCAGAAATCACCCGGCAGACAGGTGTAACCTTTTCGTATGAGTCCTCCTTAACAAAACATCTGTTACCGATAGATATAACAATAACCGCCCAGCCGTTATCCCACTGTTTGCGCATTCTGTTTCAAAAACTGCCCGTAGAATATATACAATCAGGCAAATACATCATCCTCAAGAAAAAACAGAAAAACATTGTAATCAGCGGCTTCATACGAGACAAATCCTCCTCAGAGTCCCTTATAGGCGCCTCCATCTATGATGCCAAAAGCCATCAAGGAACAACCAGCAACGCCGACGGCTTTTTCAGTCTGACTCTGGAAGCCGGAAACGATGTATACCTGAACATCTCCTATGTAGGTTATGACAGTTTCCACCGTTCATTCACACAATTGGAACAAGACACGCTGCTTCCGGTTCTGCTGAACAGCCACCAGCAATTAGCCGAAGTGGTAGTGACCGGAGAATATACCTCTTCTCCATTAGTCCAAACATCCGATATGGGACATACCCGTCTCAACAAAGACCTGATCCAACAAACCCCGGTATTATTCGGAGAAGCTGATATTATAAAAACCCTACAGACCTTGCCGGGTGTATCGGCAGGCACAGCCGGATTGGCAGGAATGTATGTGCGGGGTGGTAATGGAGACGACAATCTTTATATGATAGAAGGGAATCCGTTATACCAGATCAACCATGTGGGCGGTCTGTTTTCCTCCTTCAACGCCGAAGCCGTAAAGGATGTAGAATTCTTTAAGTCCGCCTTCCCCGCCCGTTACGGAGGAAGACTGTCCAGCGTAGTCGATATCCATACAAAGGATGGCAACATGAAAGAATATCACGGAAGCGCCATGCTGGGACTGACCTCAGGCAGCCTGAATCTGGAAGGTCCGTTGGTCAAAGACCGGACCTCATTCAACTTTGCATTACGCCGTTCATGGATTGACGCGCTTTCGGCCCCAACCATCGCCATCTGGAACGCTACCAGAAATAAAGGAGAAACCCAAATAGTGGCACGATACGCTTTTACCGACATGAACTTTAAACTCAACCACCAGTTCAATGACCGCAGCCGCGGATATGCCGGTCTTTACTGGGGAAACGATTTTTTGAAAGGAGGAGAAAAAAGAGAAGGTGACAACGGATATGAAAGCAGAAACACCGGCAGACTGCGATGGGGAAACATCATGGCATTTACCGGCTGGTCATACGTATTCAACAACCAACTCTTCGGTAATGTGAATGCCGCCTTTACCCACTATTCTTCCACCTTGAAAGGAGACTACTACCAAGGAACAGAAGCCAACTACGTATCACAGGAAAGTTCAACCCGGAACCGCATTGACGACCTCAGCATACGAGCCAATTTCGATTTCCGCCCCAATGCTTCCCACCAGTTGCATTTCGGCACTCATTATATTTACCACCGTTTTCATCCCGTAGACGAAAAATCGCATTTTTCCAATGGCATGACCACCCAGACCAGACAAAACAACGACACTGCCCTACCTGCACATGAATTAGGCATATATATGGAAGAAGACTGGAAAATGAACAAAAGAATACGTTTAAACGCCGGGGTTCACCTCGGACTATACACCATTGACGGGAAAACGTACACTTCCCTGGAGCCCCGTTTTTCCAGTCGTTTCCTGATCAATCCGCAACTCAGCCTCAAAGCCTCTTATACCCGGATGAGCCAATATGTACATCAAGTCAATGAAAGCTACATCAACCTGCCCACAGACACATGGATACCGGTCAGCCGCAAGCTGAAACCGATGCAGAGCGACCAACTGGCTGTAGGAGTTTATTACACCACCGGCAACAAAATCTACTCTTTCTCCATAGAAGGATATTATAAATGGATGAAACATCTGATGGACTATAAAGACAACTACCAGTTTCTCCCTCCTTCCACCAGCTGGGAAGACAAACTGACTCAAGGAAAAGGACGTTCTTACGGCGTAGAACTTATTGCCCGCAAAGAAAAAGGGAAAATAACCGGATGGGCAGGCTATACTCTAAGCTGGAATGACAGACAGTTCACTGAGATAAATAAAGGCAAGCGTTTTCCTGCCAAATTCGACAACCGGCATAAATTCAATATAATAGCCAATTGGAAAATCAAGCCCAAACTGGAGTTGACCGGAAGCTGGACCTACGCAACCGGTAACCGGCTCACGGTTTCTTTCGAAAACTACCAGGCCGTTTCTCCCCAACATCCGTTTCCGGGAGGCAGCCTGGTTCCTCCTTATATAGATCCAGGCGGATTAGACTATTATACAGAACGTAATAATTTCCAACTTCCCGCCTATCACAGACTCGACTTGGGCATCAATATTTACCGGCCAAAGAAAAAAAACCGGATGGGAATATGGAATATCAGCATCTACAATGTCTATTCCTACATGGCACCCGTCAGCATACGCAAAGGATGGTGGTATAATAACGACTGCTTCTATACCCTGGGCATAGTTCCCATTATACCATCAGTTTCTTACACTTATAAATTTTAAATGATTATGAAACATCTGCTATATACATTACTTCTAGGAGTGTTCCTTACCTCCTGTTATCGAAAAATAGATTTGGACGAATATCGCACTACGCCCAAAATAGTAATAAACAGTGTAGTATCCCCCGACACAGTGGTAATGGCCTCCATCACCCGGACCTGGTTCTATCCAGACAAGAAGCCTTATGTCAATCTCCCTCACGCCCATGTGGAGCTCTATATCAACAATCAATACATAGAAACCATGCAATGGAAAACACTGAATAATCCCCGGAACCCAGACCAGCCGGATACCTTATTCCTTTCAAATACAATCCCGGCAGAAGGAGACCGGATAAAAATTGTTGCATCCACCCCCGAATATGGTACGGTAACGGCAGAAGATATCATACCAAAGAAAGTACCTATAAAAAACGCCAGTCATACAATTAAAAAAGGTAACGGAGTTTATCAAGGAACAATTTCCGACTATTTTGAAATATACTATGAAGTCACGTTTGATGAATTTCCGGAAAAGAACAATTATTATCTGGCCAAAATCACACAAATAAAAACGGGCTATTACGGTTACTACGAAACAGAAATAGATTATATAGATCCTGTATTCAAGGAACAGGATGCCATATTGGACGAAAGTATGGCATTCAACGGATTGGAAAAAAGAGGAGGAGCCCTCTTTACCGACCAAAGCATTAACGGACAAACCTATACTTTACAAATAAAAGAGACAACGGCAGAGTTAGACGAAACAGAACAAAGAATCATTTCCATCTATTCCCTTTCCGAATCCTACTTTTTATACCTGTTGTCCTTACAAAAAATTGCCGGAAGCACGTTAGAAGGAGGCTTGGGTAACATTGGACTAGCCGAACCTCTACGGGTTTACAGCAATGTGGAGGGAGGAACAGGTATTCTGGGCGGCAACCAACATTCGGAAACAACTATAACATTGAATAACCTATCTAAAAAATAATTGATTATGGATACATTACAACAAGCTCCCGCCTTATGGTATTGGAGCGAACCCGCATCGGGATACAGCATTGAAGATTGCGAACAGATTGTAGCAGAAGAGATGCAAACAGCAAAAGCAGACTAAAAGTTCTGGCCACCGTGGGGGTACATTGAAATGTCCCCCTACGGTAAAAAGGAAATTTCACGCCTCAATGGATAATTCCCCCGCAAATGTTCAAATTCTTCGGGATGCCGTTTCAATGCATCACTGTCACGAGTCGGATCATACACCTGTAGAAAAGCCTCTTCCGGATCAGAAGAATAATCCATATACGGCAAAGCGGGCGGTACTATTTTAAAATCAGCCTGTATATGGAAGAAGTTACAAAGCTCCTCCAATGCCATCCGTGTAGCATTCGACTTTCCGTCAGCTGAATACCCTGCTATATGAGGGGTTCCCAAAAAAACTTTCTGCAACAAATCCGGGTGAATATCCGGTTCATTTTCCCACGTATCAATAACCGCATCACGTATCCGGCCTGTCTTCAGCGCATCAAGCAAAGCCAATGTCTCTATTACTTCTCCACGAGAAGTATTCACAATAAAAGGTTTCCGTTGCAAACCGGCAAAGAAATCCGCATCCGCCAGATGGAACGTTTTATATTTCCCATTCCTGTTCAGCGGAGTATGAAAGGTTATTATATCACATTCCCGTGCCAGTACAGACAAATCCACAAATTCCGTTTCCCCCCGGTCCGCACGTGGAGGATCATTCAGCAAGACCCGCATCCCCAATGCCTCCGCCATACGTTGGATACGGCTTCCCACATGTCCTACCCCAACAATCCCCAGACAGCTTTCTTCCAATCTCACCCCCTTCCGGCGTTTCAACAATAATAATACCGAATGCAGGTACTGCTCCACACTGCCGGCATTACAACCGGGACAATTTTTCCATACAATTCCCGCCTCATCACAATAGTCCACATCAATATGATCAAAACCGATGGTCGCAGTAGCAATGAATTTCACCTTGCTTCCTTCCAGCAGTTCACGGTTACAACGGGTACGGGTACGGATCACCAATGCGTCAGCATCCCGTACATCCCCGGCGGTAAAACCACTACCGGGCAAATACACCACTTCATCGGCTATCTGTTCGACAGCTTCATGTATATAAGGTATTTTATTATCTACAATTATTTTCATCTTTCAAAAACTTGCTTGGGAACAAAGGTAGACACTTTTACCGAATAATAATTGGCTGATTAGAAAACTTTGCATAGATTTGTACATTCAATAAAACAGCTGTTATGTCCAAGATTCTTGTAATCTGCTTTTCATCCATCAATAATGTGGCAATGGCAATCCCGGTCATTCACTCATTGGCTACGCAATATGCCCAGCATCAAATCATGGTGCTGAGCATAGACACATTCTCCCCCTTATTCGAGAATGTGCCGGACAATGTTATTTTCCGTGGGGCAGATTTCAGAGGAGAACATGCCGGATTAATGGGTCTGGGATGGCTGTACAATGATTTAAAAGAAGAAAAATTTGATGCCGTAGCCGCTTTCCAGCCCACATTCCGCAGCCGTTTTCTTTGCTGGCGTTTTCGTCTGGCAGGCATAAAAGCAGCCCACATCAAGCAGAACAGGCGGGAACTGCAAAAACTGATACGGCGGAAACATAAAATATATACAGAGCAAGACTCCTTTTTTCAGCGCTGTGCCCATACGCTCAGTCAGATAGGTTACCCCATCCGGTTAAGTTTCCTCTCCCTTTTCGGAAAGAATAAAGGCAATATTTCCAGCCTGGCTCCGTTAACCGGTGAGAAGAACCAAGAAACATGGATTGGAATCGCTCCCTTTGCAACACATGTAGGCAAAATCTATCCGTTGTCAAAGCAAGAGCAGATCCTCAAACATCTATCTGCACGCGACCATACAAAAATCTTCTTATTCGGAGGCGGGAAAAAAGAAATCAAAGTATTGGAAGAATGGGCCCAACATTTCCCCAATGTCATCTCAACAGCCGGCAAACTAACCATAAATATGGAATTGGCCCTCATGAGCAATATGGACGTCATGCTGGTAATGGATGCCGCCAATATGCACCTTGCATCATTAGTGAACATCCCGGTTGTGTCCATTTGGGGGGCAACGCATCCCTGTGCAGGCTTTGCAGGATGGAATCAGTCTGCGGCAAACACAATACAGATAGACCTGCCCTGCCGTCCTTGTTCCTTATCCGGAGAAAAGCACTGTTATAGAAAAGATTATGCCTGTCTGCAAGGCATAACTCCCGAAATGGTAATAGAACACATAAACAAAGTCATCAGTTAAATGAAACAAATAAATCTCATATATTATTCCGTTTTCTTTTTGTGGTATTTGCTTTCGCTTCTACCCTTGCGATTCTTATATTTCATATCCGATCTTCTTTTTTATCCGCTCTATTATTGCATCCGCTACAGACGTAAAATCATACGCAATAATTTATCGAACTCATTCCCCGAGAAAGATTTAAAAGAGATTGTCCAAATCGAGAAACAATTTTACTCTTTCTTTTGCGACTATATAGTAGAAACGCTCAAGTTATTCTCCATTTCAAAAAAACAACTGATGAGAAGAATGACTTTTGAAGGACTGGACGAGATAGTGGAAAGCATGAACAAAAAGAACAAAGATTTCTGTTTTATCTATTTAGGGCATTATTGCAACTGGGAATGGATTGCATCCTTGCCTTATTGGATTTCCAAAGACATATCCTGCGGACAAATCTATCATCCACTGTACAATCAGGCTTTCGACAAACTATTTCTAAGATTACGCAACCAGTTCGGAGGCGAATGCATCCCCATGAAAACGACTTTGCGCCGCATCATTGAATTGAAACGGACAAAGCAAAAGGCAATTATCGGATTTATTTCGGACCAAGCACCCAAGTGGAACAGCATACATCACTGGACTGAATTTCTAAACCAAGAAACACCGGTTTTCATCGGTACGGAGAAAATAGGCAAGCAAGTGGACGCCTTGATTTATTATGCTGACGTAACACGGGTCAAAAGAGGATACTACCACTGCCGGCTCAAACCATTGTGCGACACCCCCCGGCAAGTACCCGATTTTGAATTGACCGATTTGTTTACCCGAGAATTGGAACAAACAATAAAAGCGCATCCCCAATATTGGCTCTGGAGCCATAACCGCTGGAAAAGAACCAAAGAAGAGTGGCTGCGCAGACAACAGGAAGAAACTAAGTGATTATGGAAAAATATGATTATTTGATAGTAGGTGCCGGTTTGTTCGGCGCCGTTTTTGCCCACGAAGCAAAACGAGTAGGTAAACATTGCCTGGTAATTGACAAGCGCAATCATCGCGGAGGCAATATCTACTGTGAAGATATGGAGGGCATCCATGTACATAAATATGGTGCACATATCTTCCATACCGACAATAAAGAAGTGTGGGACTATGTAAACAGCTTTGTCGAATTCAACCGATACACCAACTCCCCTTTGGCTTACTTTGACGGGAAATTATACAATCTTCCCTTCAACATGAACACTTTTTATCAGCTGTGGGGAGTAAAGACTCCGGCAGAAGCCAAGGCCAAGATAGAAGAGCAACGTAAAGAATTTGACCATATCGCCACCCCCGCCAACCTGGAGGAGCAAGCATTAAAGCTATGTGGAAAAGACATTTACCATCGCCTTATCAAAGGTTATACAGAGAAACAATGGGGACGTTCCGCCAAAGAATTACCGGCATTCATCATCAAACGTATTCCTTTCCGTTTCATTTATGACAACAACTATTTCAATGACAGCTACCAAGGAATCCCCAAAGGCGGATACAACGCCCTTATCGATGCGTTACTGGAAGGAACCGAGGTTCGTCTCAACACCAATTATTTCAGCAACCGCAATGAACTGGACGCATTGGCAGACAATATCCTGTTCACCGGATGCATAGACCAGTTCTTCGATTACCAATGCGGACATCTGGAATACAGAAGCCTGCGCTTTGAACATAAACAGCTGGAAACAGAAGATTTCCAAGGCAACGCAGTAGTCAATTATACAGAACGTGAGGTACCCTATACCCGAATCATTGAGCACAAGCACTTTGAATTCGGCACACAGCCCACCACTGTAATCACGTATGAATATCCCGATGATTTCGCGCCGGGCAAAGAACCTTACTATCCGATAAACGACAAGCGGAACACCGAAATGATGAGCCAATATAAAAAACTGGCCTCTGGGCGGAAAGACGTTTTATTCGGAGGCCGTCTGGCACAATACGCATACGCCGACATGGACGATACCGTAGCCGCCGCCCTCGCCTTATGCAAAAAGACATTTAAATAAAAGGAAATCCTTGGACTCCCCAAGGTTTTCCGCTAAATTTGCATGATATTCCTAAATTGACAAACAACATAGATAACAAACCAATGAAGTGCCTTCATATCATAACACCCGTAAAAGATTCGATTGACTCCACGCTTGAAACCGTAAAAGCAATCATGGAATCGGATATTTTGGTTCCTTTCACTTATACTGTCTATAACGATTTCAGCACGGAAGAAAATACCCATCGGCTGGAAGAGGCCGCCCGTCAATGGAATTTTCGTCTGGTCAACTTATCAGACCTGACCGACCACCCCTCTCCCAACTATCTACTGGTGTTACAAACAGCACAAAAAGAAGCCATCGAAGCAGATGCAGGATTACTGATTGTGGAATCGGATGTTATTGTCAAAAAAAACACATTGCAATCACTATACAATGGAGCATTGCAACAGAAACAATGCGGAATTGCAGCAGCTGTGACAACCGATGAAAAAGGCGTAATCAATTACCCCTACCTACACGCCAAGGGACACGAGAATCAAGTGTACCCGGAAAAAAAGCATTGCAGCTTCTGCTGTTCACTACTCACCCCCGGACTGCTGAAAGCATTTGACTTTCAGACATTAGACCCAAGCAAGAACTGGTATGATGTGACCATCTCGCACGAGTCACTGAAACGAGGTTTCCAAAACTACCTGTTCACCACGTTGCCCGTATGGCACAGGCCCCATAGCAGCCGTCCGTGGAAACAACTGAAATACAAGAATCCTTTAAAATATTACTGGTTGAAATATACCAAAGGACTAGACAAAATTTAACACTATTATAATGATATGAGCAAGACAGAGCGTTTGTTTCATCCCCGCACCTTAGTGATTCACCCTGATTTCAAAAATCTGGAAGAATTTATAGTATCCATTCCCGAACGTTTCCAAAGGAATGAAGGTACTGTTATTCACCAAGGGCGCAATGAATTGCGGAAAATGGAATACAATGGCAAAGAATATGTTATCAAATCCTTTCACAGCCCCCACCTTATCAACCGGTTTGTATATGGCATATTTCGTCCATCCAAGGCAAAACGCTCTTACGACCATGCAGAAATGCTGCTGAAAATAGGTGTAGGCACTCCGCAACCGGTGGGATATATGAATATACGTTCAGGGCTGCTGTTCGATAAAAGTTATTATATCAGCCTCCTCTCCACCTGCCCCTACATTTACGACAACCTGTTCACACAGCAATTCGACTACGCCGAGGAAGTATTCCGCGCCATAGGCAAAGTGACCGCCCGTCTTCACGAACACGGATACGCCCACAAAGACTACGGACGTGCCAACATCCTGTTTCAGAAAACTCCCAATGGCATAACAATAGAAATTGTCGATTTGAACCGGATGTACATCGGCCCCATAGATATGAAGACCGGCTGCAAAAACTTTGAACGCCTGCCGGCAACTCCACAAATGCACCGATGGATGGCAGAAGAATACGCCAAGGCACGGAACTTTGATGTGGAAAAATGCTTTGAGCTCATGAGAGCCTATAGAAGCGTACAGCCGGGAAAAATAGATAACCTTTACTAAAAACTAAATGCATCATGAACATTATAGCCGTAGTTGTAACCTACAACCGAATGGAACTTCTGAAAAGAAATATTCGTTGTCTGCAACAAAACAAGCCGATATCTTCCATTGTAATAGTAAATAACGGAAGCACGGACGGTACAACGGAATGGCTTGCCGCACAGGAAGGGCTGACAGTAATCAATCAGACCAATGTGGGCGGTGCAGGAGGATTCTATACAGGCATACAATACGCTTATCAGGCGGGTGCCGACTGGATTTGGTGCATGGATGACGATGTATTTCCGCGGGCCGACTGTCTGGAACAACTCTTGCCGTATACCGGCAAGAAAGATATCGGCATACTGGCCCCTCGCAGGTTGCTCGAAGGAGAAATATTCACCCATGACTTCCAGGCATACAACCTGAGCAATCCTTTTGTATCCATGTACAGCAAGAAACTGGCAGGACGGCACATCACCTCACCGACAGAAATTACGGGAACAGCTTTCGAAGGTCCGTTCATCCGCCGCGAAGTCGTTGAGAAGATAGGTCTTCCCAATAAAGACCTTTTCATTTTCTGTGATGATACAGATTACTGCCTCCGCACCATACGGGCAGGGTACAAAATACTCTATATACCTGATGCCCTGATGGATAAAGAGAAATTCTTCTCCAACGACACATGGAATGAGCGAAGCAAGAAGAAAAAGTGGAAACGCTTTTATCAGATCCGTAATTCAACTTATTTAAACCATCACTACGGACGCAACATAGCAGTGAAATATCTTCGCGGCTTCAACGGAGTAATGGGATATATTTTCATCGCGTTGTTCACCAGTCCGTTTGCAAAAGCCTATCAATGGAAAGATATACCCCGATTATGGAAAGCCTATTGCGACGGAATACATGAAAAACTTGGAATTATGAGTTAAAAAACGGTAACGCCCTTACCAGTTAATGTTTCATAATAAACTAGCATTTATATACTATATTTACAGAAAAAGAGTAAATTTGTTATATAATTAAATATCAGAATATTATGAGAAAACTAAGGATTACGTTATCTATTATAATGAGTTCAGAATAAAACAAATTCTTTTGACAATAGTATTAATTATCTCTAATATGACAGGTAGAAATCAATAATCATTGGTTATTTATGAGCAATTTATTACTATCCAAAATAGGGCACGTTATATCCGAATTTCCTTTGGCTTTTAAACAAACGAAAGAAGTCAAATTATTCATGACATTGCTGGTAAAAAACGAAGAAGGGATGCTGGAAGAGAATTTACAGTTCCATAAAGCGATGGGAGTGGACGGGTTTATCATTACTGATAATAACTCCACAGACTCAACTCCGGACATTATCCGTAAATACAAACAAAAAGGGTGGATTAAAGAAGTGATAGAAGAAAAGGCTACCAACTATGAACAAAAGGACTGGGTAGACCGTATGATTTGGAAAGCCAAAACCATTTATAAGGCCGACTGGATTATCAATGCCGATGCCGACGAATTATGGTATGCCCCTACCGGCAATTTGAAAGATGAATTATATGCCACCAATGCCAATGTGCTGAATTGTGAAATGAGAAGTGTCTATCCTGAAGAAGAAAAACCCTTTTGGCAATGGGATAAGACTGTAAAAGCGGTAACCGAACCTGAAAAATATGACTTGTCACTCTATTCACTGTTTGAGCGTCAGAACAAAAAAGTCATTCACCGGACTGCCGGTTACCTGCAAATTTCAATGGGAAACCATAAAGTAACCATGTTCCCACAAAACTCTGCCGACAGCCATATCCATGTATATCATTACAATATACGCGGCAAGCAGCAGTTTATGGAAAAGATGATAAATGGCGGCAAGCAACTGGAGCAACACAAGGGCAGACACGGAGGTCGCCACTGGCGCTACTTCTATCAGTTACATAAAGAAGGAAAACTAGAGGCTGAATATGAACGTGTTATCGGCAGTGCTTATTTTGAAGCACTTCGCAAAGACGGATTCATTATTCCGGATGTAACGATTCCTAATTTCTTTAAAAGATTAAAACCTGATATATAATGAAACATGCATTTCTGATTATCGCCCACAATGAATATCCGGTACTGGAGGTACTACTTTCCATGTTGGACGATGAACGTAATGACATTTATTTGCATATTGACAAACGGGCTACAGAACTGTTTCAGCAAATAAAAAAAGTCAAAATGCAGAAAGCCGGCTTTTATTTAATAGAAAATCCCATCAAAGTATATTGGGGTGATATCAGCCAAGTACAAGTAGAATATCTTCTCTTTGAAACGGCCTTATCACACGGTCCCTATGCTTATTATCATTTATTATCCGGAACGGATTTGCCCATAAAAAGCCAAGATTACATTCATGCTTTTTTCCAGCAGAATGCCGGTAAAGAATTTGTAGGCTTTTGGCAGGATGCCGCTCATCAGCGTGATTTGGAGCGCAAAGTATTCCGATACTATTTTTTTACAAAAAGGTTAAAAGATAAGGAACATCTGTTACATGGAATTACAGCATTAATCCGAAACCTCATATTAGCAGTACAGAAAATAAGCCATTATCGCAGAAAACAAACTTTTGAATTCAAAAAAGGAGGAAATTGGATAAGTATTACCGAAAACGCAGTCAAGTATCTATTACAATACAAAGAGATTGTATTAAATCGTATGAAATATACACTTTGCGCAGATGAAATATTCATTCAAACTATTTTATGGAACTCTCCTTTTCGAGAAAGAATGCATTGTACGAACAATGCCAATACCGGTAGTATGCGGGAAATTGACTGGGAGCATGGCAGCCCCTATATATGGCAAGACCATGATTATCAGACGCTTATTAACTCTAATAAAATATTTGCACGGAAATTCAATTCAAACCAGATGGGAGTTGTCTACAAGATTCAAAAATTATATTTAAAACAAGTTCCCAAATGAATATACTATTTTATACTACCAATGAAGTTGCGCCACAATACGGAGGTGTTGAAAGAGTTACTGCTAATATTGCAAATGCATTAACTACTTTTTATAATGTGAACTGTTACTCTGCCTATAAATACAACATTGACAAATCCTTTATTAAACAGCAATTCGTTAATACAATTAAAATCAATTCTTATCACAATCTCAATAATTTAATCCAATTTATAGAACAAAATAAAATTGACGTCATTATTAATCAAGGAGAGCATAAGTTAACTAAGAGTTTAAGACTTGCTTTAAACCAGTCTCAAAACAAAAAATGCAAGCTAATGTTTGCACTCCACGTAAGTCCTGCCACGGAAATTAATTTCATCACCTTAGATAATCCTAAAAAAGAACTAAAAGAAGGAAAGAACATTAGGAAAAACATCAGCAAATTTTTATCCTTTCCATATCAAAAGATAAGAAAAATAATAAAACTACCTATTTTATATAGAGAGTCATATCATTTTGCCGATAAGGTTATCTTATTATCTTCTCATTTCAAAAAGCCGTTTCTAGAATACTCTCATTTAAAAGATGATAGTAAAATAAGAATGAGATCAAAAAATGTTGCTGGTGAAGTTATTATAGATTTAGATAATGAATTAGTATATAAGAAGGAAGATGATTGGGGTAATTACCCGAAGGGAGTTATCAAAGAACTTCGCCGCAGACATCCGGAGTCGAACATCGTAGCAATCGATTTCGATCCGGGCGCAAGTGAAGTAAATCAGTTGAATCGAATTAAACTGATGCTTTCCACAGCAAACAAGAATTTAGAGGCGTAATTAATAATTTGTAGTGATACATAAAAAAGAATCCAGCTAGATGTGTTCCTGACACGAATGATTTCTGACATCTGCTGCGTCGTTTATTTCTCATATATTTTACAAACTCGTCCGTATGGACTCAGACAATGTAAAATATATGAGACTATACTCGCAGATGTATCAGAAATCACTCTACCGTCAGATAACATCACCTTGCTGGATTCTTTTTATTCACTAATATCACTACACTTTATAATTCCTTCGAAAAGCGAAAATCACCTTATAATTTTGTTCAAAATATAGAAAATCCAGGAAAATTATTATTTGGAGAAAGGTACTCTGGAGCGGTCGGTACTTAGGCGGTGTTTTTTAGCGCCTTATGTACCGCTACCAGCGGAAGGTAGCGCGAGCGTGCCTTTGACAAATAATAATTTTCTCTGGATTAATATTGGCGAATAAATTTTTATACGAATTGTAAAATGTCTTCTACATTTTCACGAATGTAATCCGCTCCGGCTTCTTCAAATTCTTTGCGGCTTCCAAATCCGTAGAGAATGCCGAGACAGTCAAGTCCATTTTCATGGGCGCCGATGACATCGTGTTCGCGGTCACCGATCATAAGTACGTTAGACTTGTCTGTAATATCATTTTTCTCAAGAGCATAGGTAATGACCTGCGCTTTTGTTCCTCTTCCACCGTCCATCTCCATACCCGCAACGCATGCAAAGTATTGAGTCAGATGAAAATGATCAATGATAATCTTTGCATATTCCTCCGGTTTTGATGTTGCAACAATTGCCTGCTTTCCGGCTTCATTTATCTTCTTTAAAACTTCTTCTAATCCATCATAAACACGATTCTCATAGATGCCTTTATCATGATAATATTCCCGGTAATACTTTACTCCATCCAGACTCTGCTCTTTTGTAAAACCGTAAAATTTCTCAAAGGATTCTGTAAGCGGCGGACCGATAAATTTATATAATTTTGTCCGGTCTGTCTCTTCGATGCCGAACTTTTTCAATGCATACATGACTGAATTGGTGATTCCAAGAGCAGAATCTGTGATAGTTCCGTCCAGATCAAATAAAAATATCTCATATTTTTTGCTCATATTCCTGTACTCCTGTTATTTATACTTCTCTACAACATGCAAAGCTGATGTACTGCCCACAAGAAAAGAAGATGCGCCGGATAGTATATGTAAAAGAACCATTTTGACGCTTTCCCTGCATGATTAGATTTCTTTCCATTGTAGCAGAATAAAATGATGATTCCTGCCACAACCGGTCCGATACCTGAACACAATGCATGAATCAGCGCACTGCCCGTACTCATACTCTCTAAATTTGACAAATAATTAAATCCTGCAAATAAACATGCTCCTATTCCAAATGATATTGCTGTTTTTATTCGATTTCCTTTACTTTTTGCAAATAAAATTGTAAAAACAGGAGCCAGTAATGCCCAGTCTGAATACAGGGATACAAAGATTAAAATTAATATTACAATCCATTTTTCCCATTTTAAAGTGGACATTTCCATAACCTTAAGAATCAGGAAACACAAAAATAAGGTACACAGCATATTCATCTGGACCATACCAAATGCCAGACAAAATGGTATGAATGATATCACACCGAACAGCAGCAGCCGCTCCCCATATTTTTTCTTATCATGGGTATAACCGTAACCTTCCACCAGAAAGTAGCACATCGTAATTGCAGTAAAATACCCAATGTCGATCATAATCTCAAATAGTAACGTTCCCGGTGTCAGAAATATATTTGCAATATGGTTGCATGTCATGGTAATGATTGCAAGAAATTTAATTTGATCTCGATTCATGTTCTGCCCCTTACAATTTTTCACCGACTATTTCACTAAAAGACTCTTTCCGGTCATCTCTGCTGGCTGTTTCATTCCCATTAATTCAATCAATGTCGGAGCAATATCTGCAAGGCATCCGCCTTCTCTTAATTTATATGCAGGATCTGCATTTACAAGAATAAATGGAACCGGATTTGTTGTATGAGCAGTGAATGGTTCGCCTGACTCATAGTCGATCAACTGTTCTGCATTTCCATGGTCTGCACAGATAAACATCTGTCCATCTACCTTCTTAATTGCTTCAACTGTTTTTCCTACACACTCATCAACCGCCTCAATAGCCTTGATTGCAGCTCCTTCTACGCCAGTATGTCCGACCATATCCGGGTTTGCAAAGTTGATGATAATCACATCATATTTATCAGATTCAATTGCTTCAACTAATTTGTCACATACTTCATAAGCACTCATTTCCGGTTTCAGATCATAAGTTGCCACCTTCGGAGATTTCACAAGGATTCTATCCTCGCCCTCATTCGGCTCCTCAACTCCACCGTTAAAGAAGAATGTCACATGTGCATATTTCTCTGTCTCGGCGATACGTGCCTGTTTAAGTCCATTCTTTGCAAGGAATTCACCAAATGTATTGGTAATCTTTTCTTTTACAAATGCCACAAGTTTATTTTCGATTGTCACATCGTACTCTGTAAAGCATACGAATGTTGTCTTAATTCTCTCGCCTCTGTCAAAGCCTTCAAATTTATCATCGCAAAATGTTCTTGTAATTTCTCTCGCACGGTCTGGACGGAAATTAAAGAAGATGATGGAATCATTCTCTTTGACTGTTGCAAGCGCAGCTCCATCTTTTTCAACAACTGTTGGCAGAACAAACTCATCTGTTGTATCTTTATCATAAGATGCCTGGATTCCGGCTGGTCCGCTTGTTGCCTTTTCGCCTTCTCCGTATGCAATTGCACGGTATGCCTTTTCTACACGATCCCAGCGATTATCACGATCCATCGCATAATACCGTCCCATAACAGACGCTACTTCACCAACACCTATTTCTTTCATCTTAGCTTCTAACTGCTCTACATACTCTTTTCCTGATGCCGGTGGTGT
>ENA-OOWV01000854-OOWV01000854.1-human-gut-metagenome-genome-assembly--contig:-NODE-854-length-21896-cov-3.991392_pt1 | contig 21896 bp, 17 predicted proteins | sample MGYA00241584_ERZ501337 | MGnify/ENA primary metagenome ERZ501337 (study PRJEB25962, sample SAMEA2042744) | human gut metagenome | biome: human gut; feature: human-associated habitat; material: faeces... | reverse complement strand
GCCTCGACGTCGAACTTCTCTTCGAAGGCCTTGACGAACTCGGAGAGCTCGACGAGGGTCATTTCACCGAAAGCTTCCAGCAGCTCTTCGTTGGTGTACTTAGCCATGATGGCTTCCTTTCATTCTGGCGGCGGCCTTCAGCGATTGCCGTCCGCCTGATGTGTGTTGTTTTCCGATTGTGGTTCATGCGGCAAGCCGCATGAGAATCAAGCTGCCTTTTCCTGCTTCTCGCGCAGAGCGTCGATCGTACGCACGGCCTTGGTAGGCACAGCGACGAACAGGTACGCGGCCTTGGCGGTCGTGGCCTTGAGGTCGCCTGCGAACTTGGAGAGCAGCTGCGGACGGGACATCATGTCCGCCAGCTTGGTAGCACCCTCGCCGTCGTAGACGGTGCCGTCGGCATAACCGCCCGAGATAACGAGAGCCTTGTTGGTCTTGGCAAAGTCACGCAGCGTCTTCGCAGCCTCAATGAAGTCGCCCTTCACGAAGGTGATGGCGGTCGGGCCCTTGAGCAGGTCGTCAAGACCCTCAATGCCCGCTTCCTTGGCGGCGATGCGCGCCAGCGTGTTCTTAGCCACAGTGTAGGAAGTATCGCGGCCTAGCTTTTCGCGCAGTTCGGAAACCTGCGGAACGGTAAGCCCGCGGTACTCAGTCAGGTAGACAGCGTCGGCGTTACGGAACTGTTCCGTAAGCTGAGCGACTACCGCTTCCTTTTCGGGCCTCTTCATGGCGTTCCTTCCTAGATCGGCCATTGATCCTGCGAAGTCCTGCGCACCCTGCCAGGGCAATAAAAAAGCCCTGCGCACAGGCAGAGCAACATACAACCGTTTCCGGCGAGCCGTATTACGGGCACATATTTCTCAACCTGCGCTGGCTTGGCGAACCAAACTTCGTGAGTGCTTGCACACTCCAACCAACGGTCTATGGTTTACAAGTCATATAGAATACGACCGCGAGCGGACACCTTCAACCCGGGCGTGTCGCGACCGTCCGCCCAGCACGAGCGCCGCTCCGGTAATGCCCGCCGACAGCATGGCTATGATGGCCACGACGGCATCGGAGCCGCGCAGGGCATCCCGTTTCCCGTTGCCATCGGACGAATCGCCGGCGTTCCCGGCGGCGGTACCCTGCGAGGTAAGGCCGAATTCCACGCCGGCTCTTTTCGTGGCGCCGTTCTCCGTCTCGTTTGCGATGACCCGCTCCCTTCCGGTGGAGCCGATGATCTGCGCCGACCGGTGCATGACGCCTGCGATCTGCTCGGCGAGGAACCGGTACCCGTCGTCGTTGAAGTGAACGCCGTCGGCGTCATACAGCTGCCGCCGGTTCGCGGTCGCCGCGTACAGGTCGATGGTGTTCCAACGCTCGTCACGGATCAGCGACTCCTGTACGGGATGTAACCTGTTCACGGAGTTGACGGAGACATATTTGGTACCGGGGGCGACCCGGTATGAGTGCGGTGAACTCGCGAAATACACGACCGGTCGGCTGGCGAGATCCCGGTACACCCTCACCAGCTCCTTCGCCTCGGTCCTGTACAGTGTCTCGTTCCAGTAGGCGTCCTTGGAATCGTTGGTGCCGAGCATGATGATGACGATATCGGGGGCGAACTCCTTGCTCTGCCGGAATTCGGCCGAATCCCAATATGACCAGCCCGTGCCCCGCAGCAGCGTGTCACCAGCGGCGCCGAAATTGCGCACGTCATAGCTGCTGCCGAGGATGCGGCCGAGCCACGCCGGATATGCGGTGTCGCCTTTCTTGCCGCCACTGGATTTGGAGCCGTCCGTAAGGCTGTCGCCCACGCATGCGATCTTGATGGGCGCGGCTGCGTGCGCTTCTCCCTCGCACGGCACCATAACCGCCAATAAGGTCAACGTCAGCACGGCGAGCGCCGCGGCGAGCAGACGGAACGGCGAATTGCGATGAATCACACGGTTCCTCATGTCGCAGACCTCGCTATCCCTTCACGGCGCCAAGCATTATCAACGCCACGCTGCCAATACCATAAGTTTCTCACGGCAATCGTGGCCATAAGTGAGGATTTGCCAGCGAAGACCTATGCGGCTCGCGTCGGTCCGGAATGTTGACTAAACAGGCGGCATTCCATCGCGACACGCCCGGAGTGCTCAGCAAGATCGGCATGCCGAATTTCATGAAACGCCGCCATGGAGCCGATTCCCGCAAACGCACGCGACGATTGTGCTACGCACTCCGGGCGTGTTGTGGTCGGAGGCTGCAAATAATCGGCCCGCCGGACGAAAATTCTCCGTCCGACCGCCCCATGTCGTCTCAGCGCTTGGCCAGTGCGAGCGCCGCACCGGCCATGAGCGTCAGGGCCGCGACGGCGATCGGAACGATGCCGGCACCGGTGGCGCTCAGCCCGCCCTTCTCGCCGGTATCGGGCTTGGTCTCGTCGCCCTTGCCCGGCTTGCCGGGATCGGGCTTGCCGCCGTCGTCAGGCTTGCCGTCACCCGCGCCGGGCTTGCCACCATCACCCGGTCCGGGCTTGTCACCGTCATCCTTGGCCTTCAACCCGTCGATGGCCGCATCGATGGCGGCGGCGAGCGCGTCAACCTGCGCCTGTTGCAGGGATTCGTCGGCGTCTCCGGCCTTCGCGGCCTCCACTGCGGCATCCATCTTCGCCCACGAGTCAGCCGTGTAGTCGGCCGCATTCAGCGCCTCTGCCCGCTTGATTGCCGCCTTCAGTCCGCTGCGGTCGATGAGACCGTTCGCGTATTCGACCTCGCCGAGCTTGAACTTCGCCTGCTTGATATAGCAGCGGTCGGTGGTGACGCCGCCGGGCCAGTTCTGCGAGAATTCCTTGTCCCAGTGACCGTACGTGTCCATGATGAACGTACCGTCGTCGAGCACCGCTACGCCCGCGTAGCCGGTGTCGCCCGACTTCGCGTTGTTCGCCCAGTCCTCGGCCAGCAGGATGCGGTATTCGCCGTCCTCCTGGTTAATGAGCTGGTCGTAGGTGCCGACCCAGGCCACCCAGTCGCCGGCGTTCCAGTCGTTGCCGCCGTCGAACCGGTTGTTGCCGTTGAGATCGTAGTTGATCTCGCGGAACGTGACCAGCAGACGGCCGGAAATCGGATCGTAGGCAATCTTGTGCCGTTCGCCCGCCAGCGAGCCGGGCAGATCCATCGGCTTGCTCCACGTCTCGCCCTCATCATCGGAGTAGATCAGTGTCGCCGGGTTGTTGTGCGACTGGCTGCGCGCCAGACCGATGATCCGCTTGCCGTCGGGAGAACGGAACATGCCGATCTCGCACATCTGGTATGCGCTTTCGATGCTGCGCCATTGCGCAAGATACGGCTCCGATTCGCTCCACTGCTCGTCGCCGTTCTCGTCGAAAGTGAGGTACGTCCTGAAATTGACGTACGCGTAGTTGTGGTAGACGCCCATCCATTTCTGGATGTTGTTGCCGTCGGAGTCCTTGAGCTGCACGAGGCTCGCCATGGCGACGATGGCGTCGTTGTTGGCGTTGTCGTACGTGCGGTTGGACTGCCAGTGCCGGTATTCGGTCCAGGTCTCACCGTTGTCGTCGGAATACGATGTATTCCATCCGTACCTGTTGCCGGCGGAGTCGGTGCCCCAGCCCGGGCAGGCGGTGATCATCATGATGCGTTCGGTGCCGTCGGCCAGGTTGAGCACGTACAGGGTCGGCGTCTCCTGCGAACCGGCCCACGACGCGGGGATGTCGGTCTTGCGCGTCCAGGTGGCGCCGTCGTCGTCGCTGATCTTCATGATCAACGGTCCCTTGCCGTGCCCTTGCGGGAACGAGGTGATCAGACGGCCGCTCTTCGTGCGGATCATGTCGGGCTGGCCGAAGTACTGGTTGGACGTGTCGAGTGACTTGTGCACGTCCGTGACCTTCGTCTGGTCGAGCTTGTACTGCGGCAGCGTGTTCTTGATGGTGAGTTCGCGGCTCACGTTGACGGTCACCATGTCGGTGAATCCACCTCCCCGGACGGTAATGACCGCCGTTCCGCGGGACACTCCGGTAACGGTGCCGGAGGCGTCGACCTTGGCGATGGTCGGGTCGCTCGACTCGAACGTGACTGTACCATCGCCGTCGCCGCCCTGCAGGTTGGCGACGATGGTGTACGTCCCGCCGATGTACATGTCGGTCTCATGCTCGGCGAGGTTGAGACCGGGCAGCAGCATGCCGGCCGCGATCTCGGTGTCGGAGAGCACGCGCTTGTAGATCTTCACCTCGTCGATCAGGCCAGTGAAGCCGGGGCCGCCGATCACGTCGATCGGGGCGACGACATCGTGCGTCTTCGTCCACGTGTTCGTCGCGCCGATCTTCGTGCCGTTGACGTACATGGTCAGTCCGGCTGCCTTGTCCTGAGTCCACGCGATGTAATACCACGTGCCCGGCTGGAAGTCGTACCGGAAGGTGAGCACGTCGCCGCTGGCGGTGCCGACGCGGAAGCCGGATTCGCGGTCGGCGGCCATCTTGAGGTCGGCCGAGTACTTGCCGTCCGCGCTCGTCATCACGGCCGAGCGGCCGGTGAGTTCGGCGTCGGAACGCACCCAGTAGCCGATCGTCCACGGATCCGTCTTCGCGATGTCGTTGCCGCCGGCCAGGGTCACGCCTTTGCCGTCCGTGACCTTGAGCGCCTTGCCGGACTTGCCGTCAACGTATTGCGCCGTGGCGTCGGCGGTGCCGTTGCGGGTACCCCAGGAGTCGTTGGCGTTCGAGTCGTCGAACGAGTAGTAGTGCAGCCCCTGCGCCACGACCTGTGGCGTCACGGTGAGGGTGATGCTCGCCGATTTCGTCGGGTCGGCCTTGGACGTGGCGGTGATCGTGGTGGAGCCCACGCCGGCGGCGGTCACCACGCCCTTGGCGGATACCGTGGCGACGCCGGTCTTGGACGAGCGCCATGTCACGGACGCGTTCAGCAGGTTCGCCGGCTTGAGTGTCGCGGTCAGCTGCTTCGCCGTGCCCAGCATGATCTCCTGGTCGCCGCCGTCGATGGCAACGGATTCCACCGTGCTCGTGCCTTGCGCCTTGAGGGATATGTACTTGTCGGTGAGCGTGTCAAGGTCACCCTTGAATCCGCTCATCTCATTGGCAAGCTGTGTGACCTGCGCGTCGGTCAGATACGAGTGCGAGGTCGTCACCGTCGTTCTGATCTTCGCGTACATCGCGTCGGCATCGGCCTGCAACGAGGGGATCTCGGTGACCATGAGCCTGATCTTGTTCACGTCGCGCACGCCCTCGGCGATGCGCTCCAGGCGCACGGACGACTTGGACACCTTGTCTCCGCTCTTCTCGCTCGGATAAATCAGGAACGGGTCGCCGGGCTCGAAGGCGTTGTGCGTGGCGTCGTTGAGCGGGTCGGCCACCCATGCGTCGTACGCCCAGCGCAGGAAGCCGCTGGTCTGCTCGCCCGCGTTGACCACCGACCAGTAGCTTTCGACCGGGGCGGACAGCGAGAAGTTGCCGGGCTCATGCTCGGTGCAGGAGTACAGCGTGGTGCGAAGGCCCTTTGCCTCACGCGCCTCGATCAGCCGGGTGAAGTCGGTGGGATGGGCCGCCGCCGCGGTGTCGCCGACGTTCAGGTCGGTGACGCGCAGCGCCAGGTCGAACTTGTTGACGAAGCCGTCCATCGTGCCGGCGGTCTTCAACGGCACGTCGTGGATATTCCGTATCGAGTCGATCAGGTCGAACGCGTCGGCGCTGAAGCCGCGCTCGTCGATGCCGATGTACGACTCGTCGAACCAGCCCTTGTCCATCAGATGCTCGATGAGCTTGCGCAGGAAGTCGGTCCACACGCTCCTCCAGCGCTCGGATCCGACCGTGTATTTCTCGGACTTCATCGTCCCGTTCTCCCAGTACGTGAAGTTGCCGTGCCAGGGCGCGATGCTGTATATCACGATCTTGTCGCCGATGCCGAGTCCCTTGTTGAACGTCACCCACTTGTCGAAGTCGGTGAAGTCGTAGGTGAACCCGCCCCCGCTCTTGGTCCACTTCACCATCGACGGGTAGTGGATGGCATTGGCGCTGTAGGTCTGGCCGGACCATGCGTCCTCGTTGATGGTGGTTGTGATGGCGTGGCCGCCGATGGACTTGTACAGTTCCATGCTTGATCTGAGGATCTGCAGGTGCTCGTCCGAGAACGGGGTGACGCCGTAGTATTCCGCGGAGGAATACGGGTACTGCCACAGTTCCACGTCGAAGTTCTTCTCATACTCTGCCGGATCAGGCAGCGTAGCGGCCTTCACCTCGATGGTGTAGGTGAATGTGAGCGGCGTTTCCATCCCGTCTGCGGTGGCGGTCAGCGTGGTGGTGTAGGTGCCGGCCTTGGCGTCCTTCGGTATGGCGAACGATACCCAGATGTTCTGCACCTGATTGGCCTTCACCGTGATCGGGCCGCTTTGGTAGAGGATGTCGTTGCTTTCGGAGCGGTTGGTCTCGGTGGCGGCGGGCACCTCGCGGTTCGGGTCTCCGTAGCCGAGATAGCTGCCGTTGTATGCCTTGGTGGACTTGATGAACGTGGCCGTGACGTTGCTTTTGGCGATGACGTCGCCGCCCTGCGACGTCAGGTCGCTTGCGGTGACCGTCAGGTTCGAGACGGTGGTGCCGACCGCGGCGAGCGAGATCTCGCTGTTGACCTTGTCGTTCTTCCACGCTTTCAGCGCCCGGTTGTTCGTCGTGAGGGCCTTCACCTCGTCGAACCGCTTCTGCGTGTATTGCGTATCGGGGTCCACGATGCCGCCGGTCAGGTTCGGTGCCATCCTGGCGACGGTGACGTCGACGGTCTTGCTGATGCCGGCCGCAGTCGAGGCCACGGTGATGGCGGTGGCTCCCGGCGCGACCGCGGTGACCGTGCCATCTGCGCCGACTGTGGCGACACTCGTGTCGCCGCTCGTGTAGGTCATGTCATCGATGGTCGCGTAATCGGGCGCCACCGTATACGAGATCCGCTTGCTGTCGCCAACGCCCAGCGTCATCGAGGTCGTGTCGAGTGTGACGCCGGTGACCACGTACGGCTGATGGGTCACGACGACCTTGGCGCAGTCGATCAGCGCGTTCGTGGAATTCGTGTCCCGCTCGCCTGTGGCCACCGCCTTGAACACGTGCTCACCTTCGTCAAGCCCGGTGAACGACGCGATTTTCGTCTCGTTGATGTTGGAGGCGTTGTACAGGCTGTACGTGCCTTTTTCCGCTCCGTCAATATAGTATTTCACCTTGCCCATGGGCCTGTTCTTGCCTGCATAGACGTCGATTGCGCTGCCGAAGAATCGGACCGTATACCAGATGTCCTCCGCCGGGAGGCTGTCGGATGGCGCCTTGGACCACGTATGCACGTCGTTGCCCGGATCCCAGGCGTTGTCGGCGAACGTGAAGTAGTTGCCGTCGCCGGTGATCTTGGTGTGCGAGATGGTGGTGGTCTGCATGGGCTCGACGGCCTGCGCCCGCATCCCCGCGAAATGGGGGCCCATGACCGTCGCCAGCATCATGGATACCGTGGCGATCACGGCGGCGGCAGGTCTCCATGGAGAGCCACGACCGCGCAACCACATAGATATTCTTCGGTTCATTTATGGACATCCTTTCTTTCACCTTTGAAAATCGGCCACCCTATTGTGGCCCAGCCTTTATCTTTGCCAGCTGTTTCTGATTGTCCAGTATGCCAATCGCAACCTCGCGCCCATTGAACGGCTCCTGCTGCCATGAGCTGTAGGAGCCTGTCACCGTGGCATCCTTGCCGCGCCGGTACTGGCTGTCGAGCAGCTGGCCGCTGATGTAGATCTCGCAGGCCACGATCTGATCGTCGTCTGCGGACGGATCGCCGCCCACCGTCAACACCATCGTCGCGACGGGTGGTATAGGGCAGTCCGTTCTGTCCCTTACATCCATCGTATTGCCGAGAGAGCAAACACACAAGACGGCACAATACGAATCCGGCCCCCGATGGAAAACCAACGGGGGCCGGGATTCAAGGCAGGGCAGATGCCATTACAGCACTGCCAGCAGGATGAAGTTGAGGATGAAGAGCAGCGAGACAATCCAGATGATCGGGTGAACGCTCTTGGCTTCCTTCTTGCAGGTCTTGACGATGCAGTAGGTGATGAAGCCGGCGGCGATGCCGTAGCTGATCGAATACGCGAGCGCCATGAACACGGCGGCGAAGAACGCCGGAATCGCCTCGGAGATGTCGCTCCACTCGATCTCCTTGAGGCTGGAGGCCATCATGCAGCCGACGATGACCAGCACGCCGGCCGTCGCTGCGGACGGCACCGCGGAGATCACCGGGGACAGGAAGATCGACAGCGCAAAGCAGATGGACACGACCACGGAGGTCAGGCCGGTGCGGCCGCCCGCCGCGGAAGACTCGACGTAGGTGGTGGTGTTCGAGGTGCCGCAGATCGCGCCGATGGAGGTGGCGATCGAGTCGGCGAACAGGGCGCGATCCAGCTTGGAGGAGAAGCCCTTGCCGTCCTCCATGTGCTTCATGTCGTCATCGGAGAAGATGCCGGTGCGGCGGCCGGTGCCGATGAAAGTGCCCAGGGTGTCGAACGTATCGGACATGGAGAAGGCGAAGATGGTCACGATGACCAGCGGCAGCTTGGTCGGATCAGAGAACAGTGCCGGGAAGCCCTCGGCGGAGAAGATCGCGCCGAAGGTCTGCGGCAGCTGGGAGAAGGTCTCGCTGATGGACTGCGAGTTGGACCAGGTGGTCACGCCGAACGGGATGCCGATTACGGTGGTGATGGCGATGGCCAGCAGCATGCCGCCCTTAACCTTCATCACGGTGAACACAATGGCCAGTACGAGGCCGATCAGGAAGACCCACAGCACCTTGTCGTTGAAGTTGGCCAGACCCGGGGTAGCCGCAACGGCACCGCCCTTGGCGGCGGCCTTCGGATCGCCGGGAGTGAACTTGATCAGGCCGACGTTCAGCATGCCCACGTAGGCCACGAACAGGCCGATGCCGCCGCCGATGGCGTGTTGCAGGGACTCCGGGATGGCCAGGATGATCATCTTGCGGATCTTGGTGACGGTGATGAGGATGTTGATCAGGCCGCACAGGAACACCATGCACATGGTCTGCTGCCAGCTGAAGCCGAGGCCGAAGCACACGGTGTAGGTGAAGAACGCGTTGAGGCCCATGCCGGCGGCCTGGGCGTACGGCACGTTGGCGAACAGGCCCATGACCAGGGTGCCGATGATGGCCGCGATGATGGTGGCCAGGAACACGCCGCCCCACGGCATACCCGTCTGCGACAGGATCTGCGGGTTGACGACGATGATGTAAGCCATCGCGAAGAACGTGGTCAGGCCGGCCAGAATCTCAGTCGAGACGGTCGTGCCGTTTTCCTTCAAATGGAAGAACTTCTCCATTTACTCTCTACTTCCTTGGGTTTATGCGGGGCTGCGCACCGCGTGCATAATGCTGCGGCTGGCCCCGGCGAGAATTGCGACTCGCCCTGATCGGCCTGCCCAACGCGCGTCAGGCGCTGCGCACCCAATCAGAACCGTGGCCGATTATAGCTTGTGGAGGCAACGTGAACGGGTCCGGGAGTAGACTGACTGCCAGAATAATTCGGAACAACTCAGGGGACACGCAGGACACACCCGTGGAAGGAAGGCGCGCGATGAAACCGGCCGTCGAAGTCAGCATCACCTCTTGGAAGAAGAATGTCGTCAAGCCCGGTCAGGAGTACGGCCGCGTACTGCTGATGCCCGGCACCGGCTACAACTGCGACCGTCCGCTGCTCTACTGGTCGGCCCAGGCTCTGGTCGAGGCTGGCTGGCGAATCGACCGCATGAACGTACGCAACGCTTCCGACGACCTGTCCACGGTGATTCCGGTCCTCAATCAGGCGATTGACGGCTGGGTGGCCGCCGCGCGCGAGTCCGGCGCGGGTAAAGCCGGTGATTCCGGGGATGGCGTTGCCGCCGATGATTCTGCTACCGTGCTGGCCGATGGCGCAGCTGGCTCGCCGAACCGTGATTCCGACACCCCGTCCGGCCCTCGCCTGTTGCTGATCGGCAAGTCGCTGACGACGATGACCTACCCACATGTGGCCTCACACTACGGTCTGCCGTTCGTGCTGCTGACCCCGGTGCTGCATCACGCCGACTTCGATCCATCCGCCCGGGTGATTCCGGTGCCGGCTGTCGGCGATGATATCGTCGCCGAATCCGAGGCCCCGAGCGTGGCCGAAGCAAGGGCGATCATCCGCGCGGAACAGGCCGGCCAGTCGCACGCCGCCAGCTCCCGATACTCCGGCCCGGCACCGCTGATCTGCGCCGGCACCGCCGACCCGTTCTACGATCAAGCCCGCGCCAACGCGCTCACCCCGCACGTGCACGAATACCCGGATGCCAACCATTCGATCGAGGTGCCCGGCCACTGGCGTCGCTCGCTCGACTATCTGAAGGAAGTCACCGCGTCCGTAGCCCAGTACGCCGCCACGCTGTAATGCCCCGCGACACGCCCGAATTCTGCAATGTCGCTGACCATCCGTAATCTAATCATCCGTAAACCACAGACCGTTGGTTGAAGTGCGCGCGAGTGCATTTCCGAAGTTTGGTTCGCCAAGCCAGCGCAGGTTGAGAGATATAAGCCCGTCAAGGGCCGGCGAAGGTCGCTTCGCGAGATTATATTGCTCTGCCTGTGCGCAGGGCTTTTTTGTTGCCCGGCCGAAAGTTCCGAACTCCAAGTCAACGGCCGACTTAGGAAGGAACGCCATGAAGAGGCCCGAAAAGGAAGCGGTAGTCGCTCAGCTTACGGAAGAATTCCGTAACGCTGACGCCGTCTACCTGACCGAGTACCGCGGGCTTACCGTTCCGCAGATTTCCGATCTGCGTGAAAAGCTAGGCCGCGATACTTCCTACACCGTGGCAAAGAACACGCTGGCACGCATCGCCGCCAAGGAAGCGGGCATTGAGGGTCTCGACGAGATTCTCTCCGGCCCGACCGCCATCACCTTCGTGAAGGGCGACTTCATCGAGGCTGCGAAGGTCATCCGTGACTTCGCCAAGGACAACAAGGCTCTTGTCATCAAGGGTGCCGCCGCTGACGGCACTGTCTACGATGCCGAGGGCGCCAAGAAGCTGGCAGACCTCAAGTCCCGCCCGCAGCTGCTTGCCGAATTCGCCGGCGACATCAAGGCATCGATGGCCAAGGCCGCGTACCTGTTCAACGCTCTGCCTACCAAGGCTGTGCGCACGATCGACGCCCTGCGCGAAAAGCAGGAGAAGGCTGCCTGATTTACGCCCTCACGGCATGAATCAGTCGCTTCGATAATTTAAACAATAAGGTTTATTAGGCAGCGGATCTACCACTTCGTCCGCCGCCAAGATTGAAAGGAAGCCATAATGGCTAAGTACACCAACGATGAGCTGCTGGAAGCCTTCGGCGAGATGACCCTGGTCGAGCTCTCCGAGTTCGTGAAGGCCTTCGAGGAGAAGTTCGACGTCGAGGCTGCCGCTCCGGTTGCCGCTGTTGCCGCTGTTGCTGGCGCTGCTGCTCCGGCTGAGGAAGAGAAGGATGAGTTCGACGTCATCCTCTCCGCCGTCGGCGACAAGAAGATCCAGGTCATCAAGGCTGTCAAGGCCATCACCAACGCTGGCCTGGCTGACGCCAAGGCCATGGTTGATGGCGCTCCGAAGGCCATCCTGGAGAAGGCCAAGAAGGAAGACGCCGAGAAGGCCAAGGCTCAGCTGGAAGAGGCTGGCGCCACCGTCGAGCTCAAGTAATGATCGCGGGAGTGAAACCCGCACATTGCAGCTTTTCACAGACCCTGCTGTCGCACATGCGGCCGCAGGGTCTGCGCGTATGCGGCGGTCCGCGCACCGGAGCCGAGACCGCTTCTGTGAACGCCTGACACGGCCTGACATGGGCGTTCCGCACCGGTGTGCGCTACAATCCGAAATACCGGCATCAATGCGATAATGTTGTCAATTCATCGGTCATCAATCCCTGAAAACACAGCGGGACATGACACAATGGCACATAGTATGCGAACGAGCGTGAAAGGAAGGGCGGCACGTGACTGGCGATCAGCGGACGATACAGCAGTGGACGGTGAGAATCGGTGGCATCGATCAGAAAACCGTGAAGCCGGGAGACAGCATCGAAATCGGGCGCAAGCCGTTGCGGCCGTTGCCCGATGACGGCACCGAACGCCTGGAGATAGCGGACGGCACGCGGTCCATGTCGAAACGCCATGCGACCTTCGCGGTGAGTCAGAACGGCGGCGGCACCGTGCGCGATCTGGGCTCGACCAACGGGTCATATGTGGTGCGGGGCAATGGCGATCTCATGCGTCTGCCGCCGAACGTCGATTTCCTGCTGCCGACTTCACCGATGCGCCTGCAATTCGGCGATGTCCCCGTCGATTTCATTCGTGTGGAGCAGCCGGTGAGCGATACGTTCGTTGTGCCCGACCTGTTCGGATACGCTTTGGAGACCGTCAAGCAGGAGCCGGATGTGGCCGACATGTCGGTGGATGACATTCTTGACCTGCGTGCCGGGGAACCTACCGCCGCGATCAGCGCTGCCACCGTGCGCAAGCGTGTCGGTGAGCTGAATGCCGCCGCATCGCAGACGTTCCCGCCGCAGAAGACGACCACGGCGGATGGATTGGCGGCGGATTCCGCGGCCGGCGCCGCTGAGCCGGATTCGGAGCTTGCCGTTTCGTCGGATGCTGCCATGCCCGTTGAGGCCGCGGTGCTGGCCAAAACCGTGTCGCCGGCTGAGGCCGACGCTGCTGAGAGCGATGCCGAGGCCAAGGTTCCGGAAGCCGTCGAGTCCTCCGAGAATGCGGCGCCTGCGGGTGCCGTTGATGCCGCGGACGCGGCCGTATCCACTGAGACTGCGACATCCGATACGGCATCGCCTGAAACCGTGACTTCTGGAACCGTGGCATCCGAGTCCGCCGCGGATACGGTACCGGCTGATTCCGCTGTATCTGATTCTGTAGTGACCGCGGCCCAATCGCAGACCAACGATGAGCCGAGCGAGCCCGATTCCATGCCGTTGAACGTGGCCGATGCTAAGCCGGCGGTGGCGTTGCCCCGCGACCTGTTCGCCGACGCGCTCGCCGAGGACAGCGAAGAGGCCGGGCAGTCCACCGCGCCCGCAGAGCAGGCGGATCAGTTGGCGAACGGACAGCCGTCCGACGACCGATTCCAGCAGGCGTCATCCGATCAGGAGGCGCACGACGACATCCGTCAGGCGGTGAACGAGGTCGCAGCCAACGCGGCCGGTGTGGAAGTCACCGCCGGCGCCGTGGCAGGCGACGGCGTCGTGAAAGCCGATACGGACATCGCCCACGGGGAGATTCCGGAAGAGCACCGCCGGTTCGCGCAGCCGAACGACGACGAGGCGGACTCGACCGGTTCGTTCCGACCCGCATTCGAGCCGGGATCGGTGTTCGAACTCGTGTCGAAAGGCAGGCTTGCCGCCGCCGAACCGAAAATCGAAGTCAACGGGTACACCTCTGACCAGGCGAAGACCACGGAAGACTACACCGAGCAGTTCGCCATCGCGAATTGCGAAGAGCTGCTGCCGTTCCTTGCCATGAATCCATTGCTGTACGATGACCTCTATAATTGGCTGGAAGATCAGGGCAAAGCGGACATTGACGCCGCGCTGGAGAACAATGAGGGCTACAAGAGTTACCGCAAAGCGGTAGGGAAGTGAGTCGGGTCATGAGCGAAAGCATGCAACAGGCGCCCCAATCGCTGGAACGCATGCGTCAATGGCATGAACAGTACCGCGCCGGATTGGTGCCGTCCCCATTGGAGGACATCAACCAGCTTGGGGCGAAGCTCGATTTGACCCATGCGCATCCCTCCGGCATCGCCCAGCTGTTCGCGGGAGGCCGCGCGTCGCTGGATCTGCTGTTCCGCGACAACGGCATGCTGCGTGCGGCGAACCGCCGACTGGAGCGGGTGCTTGACGAGAAGGCCGCGAAACTGCGCGTCAGCGGCGTCGCGGAACTGTCTCTTACCGTGGGAGTCGCCACATGGGACGACGGTGCCATGCCGGTGCTGCTGTATCCGGTATCCGTGCAAAGCGCCCAGGATGAAGGCGATGTGGCGGTGATCCGGTTCGTCGGGCATGTCCGGCTCAACCCCGCGTTCGTGACGGTGATGCGCGAGCAGCACGTCGAACTTGACGAGCGGGAGCTGTTCAACGGCGCCAACTACGAGAGCGGCACGCCCGAAACGTCCGCGGTGTTCGCGGCGATCACCAAGCGTGCGGAGAAGGTGTTCCCCGATTTCACCATCGAGCGGCAGATTATCCTGGGCTGCTTCATGTCGCCCGGCTCGCTGATTCTTGCCGAAAGCCAGCACATTATCGATACGCTGGCCGAGGGGGCGACCGGCAACACGGTGCTGGACGCGCTCGCGGGCAGCAAGGAGGCCGCCGAAGCGCTCAAGGACTCCGGCGCACCTGCGTTCAGCCCATTCGACGCCGATCCGCACAACGAGTTCGAAGTCGGCGATGTCGACAACGCCGTGCGGTACGCGGCCGATATGGTCGCAGCCGGGCATTCGCTCGGAGTCGATGTCGTCAACGGGCGTGACACCGCCGATTACGCCGCCGCCATCGCGTCGCGCTGCGTGATGAACGGCCGCAGCGTACTGTACGTGCCGTGCATCGCCGATCAGAAGCGTCGTTTCCGTCAGGCCATCAGCGCCAATGAGCTCAGCGGCCAAGTGCTCGACGTCTCGGACGAGCGCTGCAATGACAGCATCGACCATCAGCTGATCGCCGCGGTCGGATTCCAGCCCGGCGTCGCCAGCTCCCGGTTCGACCAGATCGCCGATGAGCTGGTCGGCGTGCGTTCCCGTCTCACCCGGTATCTGGGTGACCTGCACTGCACCGACAAGCAGTGGGGCGTGTCCGCGTACCAGACCATACAGAACCTCGCCGAAATCGCCACGTTGCCCGCGCATCCCGCCACCCGAGTGCGGTTGCGCAAGGAGACCGCGCGTGAGATCGGCGGTCATCTGGACGAATGGGCGGCGAAGCTCAGGCGTGCCGGCGAGCTCGGCGAATTCACGCTCGGACCGGAGGATACCGCTTGGTTCAAGGCCTCCATTACGTCCGAGGACGAGGCTGTGACCGTCTACCAGCGTGTGGTCGATCTGCTGCGCAAGTTGCTGCCGTTGACCCGTGAACAGGTGTCGTCCACCGTGCAGACATGCGGGTTCCCGATACCGAACACCGAGCAGGAGTGGGGCCGTCAGGTGCAGGTGCTGAAGAACCTGCGCCGCGTGCTCGACGTGTTCCAGCCGGAGATCTTCGAGCGCGACATCGACGCGATGATCGAGTCGAGCAAGTCCAAGGCCGAACGCAAGGCCGAAGGCACCACTATCGGATTCTGGGAGCGTCGCCGCCATATCAAGGAGGCCAAGAGCCTGCTGCGCGTGGGCGCACAGGTCGAGAACCTGCACGATGCGCTGCAGGTCGTGGCCAAGCAGGCCGCGCAATGGCGCATGTTCGTGCCTCACGGCGGGTGGCCGGTGCTGCCGAACAAACTCGACGACATCATCGCCACGCAGGAGGAGCTGGCCCGCGACCTGACGGCGCTGGACGCCGTACTGTCCACCACCGTGCAGGGCGGCGATCTGGAATCGCAGGATTTCGTCGCCGTCGAGGAACGTCTGAAGGCGCTGTTCGACGACCATCTCGCGCTGGACACACTGCCGGAGCGCTGCCGTCTCGAACATGAATTCCAGACGGCCGGGCTCACCGAACTGGTCGAGGACCTGCACACGCGCCGTGTGCCGGTGGAATCGGTGGATGCCGAACTGCAGCTGGCATGGTGGACCACGGTGTTCGAGAACATCGTGCGGGCGTCCGCGATCATCTCCAATCAGGATGGGTCGGCGTTGCAGTCCGCTGCGGATCGTTTCGCGCAGGTGGACACCGAACACGTGCGTTCGGTCGGTCCGATGGTCGCGCAGGAATCCATGCGCCGCCTGTGTGAAATGCTGTTCTCCCGCACGCAGGAATCCAACCAGCTGCACACGGTGCTGGCCGGCAAGACCCGCATCCCGCTCAGCCGGATACGCCGTGACCACCCCGAGATCCTGGCCGCGGCCAAGCCCATCATCGTGGCGACCCCGGCCACGCTTGCCGCGCTCACCGATCCGACGACCCTCGCCGACGTGGCAATCATCGACGCGGCCGCGCACATTCCGGCCATCCAGTTGCTGACCATCGTCTGCCGCGCGAAGCAGGTGGCCGTGCTGGCCCACCGGTCCACCGTGACCTCGCCGAGCGTGAAGGCGCTGATGGAGCTGCTGCCGAGCGTGAAGGTCCGCTCCCACCCCGTGCGGCGCGCGCCCAGGCTCGCCGCGTTCTTGGAATCCCAGGGGTATGGCGAGGTGCGCTATGACGTCACGACCGAGCCGTCGCAAGGCCGGGTGGCCTTCCACAAGGTCGAGGCGAACGGAACGCCGGTCATGGCCACCGGATTGGTCGAGAGCAGCCAGCAGGAGATCGATGAGGTCGTCCGCATCATCACCGAACGCGCGGCGAGTTTCAACGTGGTGCCGGTCGGCTACACGCTGACCGTGGTCACGCTCACCGACGCGTTCCGTTCGCGACTCGGTGCGGAACTGAAATCGCTGGCGTCGAAGAACAAGACCATGGGGCAGTTCCTGCGCCACGTGCGCATCGTCGCGCTGCCGGAGATCGCCGGGGCCCAGTCGACGGACGTGATTCTGTCGTTGTGCTACGCGAAGACCGTGCATGGGCGTCTGCTGCAGCAGTTCGGCGTGCTGGAGGGCGAAGGCGGACGTGCCATGCTGCTGGATGCGCTGGCGCTGTGCGACCGCCATCTCGATATCGTTTCGGCGTTCGACGAGTCTGATCTGGACGATGAGCGACTTCACCAGCCCGGACCGCAGCTGCTGCATGCCATGCTGCGCTGGGTGGAGCAGCTGGACGACCACGTGGTGCGTCCGGTGACCATCACCCGGTCGAACAATGTGCTGTTCAATGATCTGGCGGAGCGCGTGCGGTCCCGCGGACTGAACGCCGCCGTCGACTACGGGTTCGACCGCGGCCTGCACATTCCGATGGTCGTCGGGTTGCCCGACAAGCCGTTCGCGCTGGCCGTGCTGACCGACGACGCGCAGTTCATGAGCGTGCAGTCCACGCGCGAACGGCATCGCGGCCTGATGCAGGACCTTGCGTCGCTGGGCTGGTCGGTGATGAGCGTGTGGAGTGTCGGCGCATTCGTCAACCCGGACAAGGAGGTCGATGCGATCGTGTCGCGCATCGGCGAGATCTACGGGGATGTGCGATGAGCGGCGATACTACTGGTGACGGGGATCATGTGGCCGCAGATGCTTCGGAGCCAAGGCCGTACAGTGCCTCGCGTCGTACGCGGCGCGAGCACAAACGCGTCGTGTTCCACGGAACCGAGCGCTTCGATGCAGACGGCGTGAAACTCGAACCGGGCGATATGCGCACCGAGCAGCAGCGCGAGGCCGACGACGACAAACGCATCCTCGGCGAACTGCCACCCCACTGGGCCATCTTCAACGACAAACGTTGAGTGTGGTGACCACCCCTGTCGCGCGAACAGCGAGACTGGAGGTGGCTGCTGCGGCTGAGCAACCGCAGCTATTGCGCAGTGACGGCCATAATCGGACCGAGTTCCTGTGCGTTGATGATTGATATGGCTTCGTCGGGAGTCAAAGCGAACGTGATGAGCGTGCCGCCGGTCATCGCATCGTCATGGGCGGCATCCATCGCCGTGGCCGATCGCGCGAGAACGCATGACCGGCCGCCTGCGGATTCGTCACGCGATGAAGTCGTACCAGCCGAAGCGTCGCAAGGGGTGCCGGATACCAGATCCATGACATCACCGGCCGCGATGCCGTCCACCGTGCCGGTGACCCGTACATCGATCACCGTCTGACCGGGTTCCGCCACCGGCCGCCGCGAAACTATGGCGCCGAACAGCGGCTGCCCGGCGGCGATGTCCGTCTGCGCGATGCCTCCCGCCGCCTGATTCGCCGCATCGAGCGCCGTATCCCAACCATCCGATACGGGCATCTGCCGGATCTCCACGTCCTCCGCGCCGATACGCGCGCCGCGTGGGATGAGCCGTGCCGCCACCACGACCGGTTGCGTGACGATGCTCGCCGTCACGCATTGCAGTGTCGCGAATGCTGCAATGGCCGTGCAACAGGCCGCCATCAGCCGCCGTGTGAGCCGCAGCATCCGACGTTGGCGCAACGTGGGGCGCTTCAGCTTCTCCAATATAGAAAAAGTCACCATGCAAGCATGGTGACTGAACGTTGTTCCGATGCGCAAGCCGTGACGAAAATGTGGTCGAAGGCTCGGCAGTTATCCACATCTTGGGCGTGTCGCACATGCGCGGGCCGAGCACTGGCCGCCGGAAGACGGCGAACGCGCCAATGGCAGCTGCTTATTTGCCGGAGCCGCCGCGCCCGTCGGTGCGGTAGAAGCCGTGACCCTTGAACTCGATCGGCACGGCGGAATACACCTTGCGCACCTGCTCTTGCCCGCACTGGGGGCACACGGTGATCGGGTCGTCCTCGAACGACTGCTGCTCGGTGAAATCGTATCCGCAGTTCTTACAACGGTAATGATAGGTTGGCACGGTTCCTCCCTGGTCGAAGCTCATTATATGATTCCGGCACGTATGCGATGCCCGGCATACGCATCAAGTCCGTTCATATCCTAGTCGTCACGCGGACACCGCGCCGCTCGACGTCTCGTTTTGTTCCCTCCGCGAACTTGCGTGGATGGCGAACTACAGGCGTCGGGCTCCCTGCGGCGTGACCACCCAGTCGACCGGGATATCGTGAGACTGGCGGGGCAGGTCGTCTGCCATGCATTCCCACGGCCAGCAGACGGCGACGACCGGCACGCCTCCGCGTCGGTATGTCAGCGCGCGGTCATACCAGCCGCCGCCGCGCCCAAGCCGGACGCCATGCGCATCCACGGCCAGCGCGGGCACGATGATCAGGTCGGCATCGCCAAGGGCCGCCGGGCCAAGCGTCTGCGTATCCGGCTCATCCGGCCGTTGTGCCATGCCGGTTCCCTCGCAGGTCACGCCATGCAATGAGGCCATGTCGGGCAGCAGAGCCCATCCCACGTCCAGACCGGAGCCCAAGCGCGGCACAAGGACGCGCAGCCCGCGGTCGAGCAGCAGGGACAGCAGCGGCCGCATGGGGATTTCGCTGCCCATCGACACGTAGGCGGCCACGGTCGGCGGCCGGTGTCCGCGGCCGTGTGGCGCGGACATAACGCCAGACGTGCCGGCCTGCACGCCGACCAAGTCCAGTAACGGCACAATGTGTTCGGCCAGTGCCGCCGCGGCCGCGTCCCGTTCCTGCCGCGTCACGGTCTTACGCCGCGCGATGGCGTCCCGTCTCAGCTGTCTCTTGCGCAGATCGTCCGACATATCGGCATCGGTCGTCTGCCGGCGTTGGCAAAGGTTCATGGTTACGTTCTATCACGGACGAATGTCCGTCATCGGCGGACGGTGCGCCGTGTCGGAGACGCGACGATGGCACAATGGGTGCGTGTCCGTTTTGCAATCGATATGCGCCGTGTTCCGGCAGCCGGCAGCGCCATCCATCCGCGTGCCGCGGTGGATCGGCATTCCGCAATGCCCGATAAAGCTGCGGCCGATCACGGCGGACGACGAAGAGGAGTGGAACGAGGTGCGGTGGCGCAACGATGCGTGGTTGCATCCATGGGAGTCAGGCGATCCCATGCACGGCTCGCCGATGACCTACAACCAGTGGATGCAGCAGATGCGTCACAACGAGCAGACCGGCCGCGGAGTGGTGTTCGCCATCGATTATCATGAGCATATCGTCGGCCAGATTTCGCTGGGAGCGATAGATCTGGGATCCATGCGCACCGGTGTGATCGGGTATTGGGTCGATCAGCGGTACGCGGGGCATGGCTTCGCGCCGATGGCGGTGGCGCTGCTCGCCGACTGGGCGTTCTGTGATCCGACCGGCCCTCGGCTGCACCGCATGGAAATCGCATTACTGCCGGAAAACGAGCGCTCCCGCAGGGTGGCGTGTAAAGTGGGGTGTCATTATGAGGGCGTGCGGCCCCGGTACATGTTCGTCAACGGGCAGTGGCGCGATCATGAGACCTACAGCCTGTTCGCCGAGGACGCCGGCGACGGGTTCATCCATCGTCTGATAGCTCGACACACCATGCCGGAATCAGTGCAATCGTAAGGGGAGTCTCCTATTCTTAAGGACATGGGTTATGAGTCGCTGAGCACCGTGGTGGTGCTGGTGATTCTGATGGTTATCGCGGTTGGCTGGCTGCCCAGGCGGACGGTCAACAGCATGAAAAAGGTGGCCGAGCACCGTCAGGACAGGTACTCGTCGTCGTTGCATCTGGTGGATGCCGACAGCGGTACTCGATTCTCCGACGAGCATACGCCGCAGCCGAAAGGGGCTATTATGCAGCGGGCGCAAACGAGCACCACGACGCCGACCACGGCGAAAGTGGCGCATATTCGCGAGCTTCGGCGTGCGGCGGTCCGTCGTCGGCGCATATTGGCGCTATCGCTGCTGCTGATCACGGTGCTGGTGCTGGTGCTGTCGATGGTTCTGCCTTTCAGCGCCCTGTTCGCTCTGATTCCGGGCGTGCTGCTGGCGGTCGTGTTGGCGTTGGGCGTGCGGGCCTCCAGTCAGGCCCGTCGCTGGGAGCATGCGCTGGCCGAGGCGCGGCGCAGGGAACGTCTGGCGAAACGGGCCGGGGCGAGTGCCCGCCCGCGAGCAAAGTCCCCGTCTCAGGCAAAGTCCACGTCCCCAGACAAGTCTGCGGCGAAGGCAATCGCTGATACGGCCGGCGACCAGGTAACCGCCACCGCGAATCCCTCTGCCGAGACCGAAGTGAAGACCGACGTGATGGAACGCCGGGAGATTCGTCAGGCGCTTCACCGCGCACGTATCGAGCAGGATCGCGCGTTGGCCGCCCGTGAGGCGAGGCAGAAGACCCATGCGATGGCTGCGTCCGAAAACGGCCGGCATGATGTGGATGCGGTATCGGAACAGCCGGGAGCGGCCGGAACGCCGGCCGTGCAGCCTGAGCCGCGGCAGGATGCCGTCGCGCAGCCGTCCGCGGACGAGTCCGCGACGAATGTCGTGGAGCCCGCGGACTCCCATGCCGAAGTGGTCGTCGAGGAGGGGAGCGCCCCCTCGGGCGGCGACATGACCACGGAACTGGATCGGGTGCACCCGGCCGCGGCCTTGGACGCCTTCGAAGTGGCCGCGTCTCAGGATCTGATTTCGTTCTCGCTGGGCGAGCCGCGCAATGGCGTCGACCGCCATGCGCCCGCGCCGGAGAGCCTGGAGATCAAATCGACGAAGCAGGTCGCGAAGGCCGTTCCCGCACTGGTTGCCGAGCAGCCCGCCACCGTGGACGGCGGCGATGCAGGGCAGGCGGATGCGGATGCCACCGTCGCCGCGGTCATGGATGACGCCTCGGTGAACGATACCGACGCGTTCCATCAGACGGAGGTGCGTTCAAGCGTGGATGCCCCGGATGCGTCCTCCGACTCGCTGGGAACCGGCCTTGAGGCGATTCTCGCGCGCCGCTCGTCGTGATTGCGTGTGATTTTCTCTCAGAGCGTTAGCAGTCGAGTTGGCAGAGTGCTAACAATCGCGCTACGATGAGTGCTAGCGCGAAGGGATGATGCCCGAAGTGATCGTCAGCCTCTGAATGGCGGCATTCCATCGCGGGACCATACGATTGGATTTCAAGAATACGAGGTGACCCACAGTGTCGATCAAGCTCACACCGTTGGAAGACAAGATCATCGTCAAGCAGGCCGCTGCCGAGACCCAGACCGCGTCCGGTCTGTTCATCCCGGACAACGCCAAGGAGAAGCCGCAGCAG
>ENA-OOWV01000852-OOWV01000852.1-human-gut-metagenome-genome-assembly--contig:-NODE-852-length-21923-cov-6.259557_pt1 | contig 21923 bp, 20 predicted proteins | sample MGYA00241584_ERZ501337 | MGnify/ENA primary metagenome ERZ501337 (study PRJEB25962, sample SAMEA2042744) | human gut metagenome | biome: human gut; feature: human-associated habitat; material: faeces... | reverse complement strand
AATTAATGATGAAATTCTTACAGAATTTCTGAAAATTATATTTTTATAAACTCTGTGAGTTTATTCCTAAATTCATCATTCATCATTCATCATTCATCACTCATCATTATCTAAGTTCGTCATTTAAATAAAAAAGCAGCTTGCTGCTACTTTTTCATTTATCTCTATATCTGTCCATAAGAGCACTCATTATTTCCCCATTGTATGGAGGTGTATAAGTTATAGCATTTGCCCCTGCTTCTATTGTTTCTCTTATTGTTTCTTCTGTTGGACCACCAGTTGCCAATACAGGGAAATCTGGGTATAGGGATTTAATCTTTCTTACAATAGCTGCAGTGTTCTTTCCACCAGAAACATTTAGTATTGTTGCTCCTGATTCAATTCTAGCTTTTATGTCCTCATCTTCAGATACCACTGTAACTATTATAGGTATATCTATAGTTTCTCTAAGGTTTTTAACTATTTCATTACTTGTTGGGGCATTAACTACAACTCCCATTGCCCCTTTAAATTCTGCATCTAATCCAAGATTAACCACTCTCTTACCTTGAGTAATTCCACCTCCGACTCCACAGAATATAGGCACATCTGCAGCCATTACTAACGCTTCTGTTATTAAAGGCTGTGGAGTAAACGGATATACTGCTATTATTGCATCAGCATTAGTATTTCTTATTAAGGCTACATCTGTGGTGAATAAAAATGACTTTAATCTCTTACCAAATATCTTTATTCCAGAACAATCTCTAATACATGATGGCACTTCAATAACATTACTTCTCAATATACCTTTTATTTCCGGTACATTCTTCTTTCTCTTAATTTCCATAAGCATACTCCTATTACAATTTATATATATATTCTTATAAAAAATCTTAGCTATAAAAATATTATTACATTATTATTAAATAAAAATTATATCATAAAGAAAATATATTTCTATAGTATTATTTCAACTTCTTTATTAATTTCAATACTTTCTTCTGTAACTAGGCAATTATAGGCAAATATATCCACTCCAGCGACTTTGGCAGCTCTCAAAGCTTCTCCAAATTTATAATCAGTTTCATCATTTGGCGAAAACTTGTAAACTTTCTCAAGTTGAATCAAAAATAAAACTCCTGCTCCATATCCCCTTCTTTTAGCTTCGATTAATTCCATTAAATGACGTGCTCCTCTTTCTGTTGGTGCATCAGGAAATCTAGCATATCCTTTATCTTCCAAGGTTACACCTTTTATTTCTAAGTAATATTCATCACTTTCATCATTTGATAGCTTAAAATCAAATCTACTTTTTTCAAACATTTTCTCTCTTAAAATATTCTTATACCCCTTTAACTTTTCTATTTTTCCTTTTTGCAGAGCTTCTTCCACAACCTTATTAGGAATATGTGAATCAATACTAACTAAACTATGGCCTTTTTCAACAGCTATTAAATCATAGGGGGTCTTCCTTGCTGGATTATTTTCTTCTCTTAAATATACTGTACATCCAGGTATTAAAAGTTCCTTACATCTTCCTGTATTTGGCACATGAACTTTTATTTCTTTTCCTTCTAGTTTAACATTTGAATAAAATCTGTTGGGTCTATTAATAAATTCTGCTTTTACTATTCTTTTGTCATATATCATTTTCTTATCCTCTTTTCTTACACTTTATATTTTATAATTTATATCTTCACTTTTTTATACCATTCAAAAGTTATCCACAGGCTATATTTTTTCAGCCCATTTTCACTTAAATAATTCACACTTTTTAGAGTTATCCACAGAAGTTATCCACAGGTATGTTGATTTTGTTGATAACTTTGTTACTAACTATATTATGGTAATATTTTACTTAGTTGTTTATTTACTTTTTTATCCAAAACACATTATATTGTTGAATCTATTTTCCATCACCAAATATATTGTGTCAACTTTTTTTCTTTACACTTATATCTGTTTTTAACTTATCCACATTTTGTGGATAAGTTAAACTATTATTTTCACCATTTTTCATATATTATATACAACTATACAACAAAAATTCTAAAAATTTTTATAAATGTTTAAATTTTAAAAATTTTTAAAAATGAATCTTTACATGTAAACATTTTTATGATAACATTTAAACATAAATTAAATACTTTAGCGTGTTACTGGTTATGCAGGCAAGGCTTAAATATGTGTGAATTGTAATAATTCCTTCACCTTGGTGGAATTATATAATTTGTAGATATTTAAGCCTTTTTTGTTTAACTTAAATAAGCTGGCCAGCTTCAAAAATTTTTACGCTATGTAAATACAATAATTAACTTAAGAATTAAAAATAGTTTTAGGAGGATTAATATTATGCTACAATTTTTACAAAGAATTGGTAAAGCTGTAATGCTTCCAATAGCTGCTCTTCCAATTGCAGGTATATTACTTGGTGTTGGTGGTGCATTCTTAGGAATCGCAGGGTTAGAAAATGCGCCTGCTATTTATCAACCATTACTTGCTTTTATATCTATTCCTGCTGTTCATGCTGTATTAACAGTTATGAAAAACATAGGAGATATTGTTTTTGGTAACCTACCAGTATTATTTGCTGTTGGTGTTGCTGTAGGTCTTGCTAAGAAAGATAAAGGTACTGCTGCTTTAGCTGCTGTATTTGGTTTCTTAGTAATGAACCAAACAATTTCTTCACTTTTAGCTTTAGGAGCTACTCAATTAGGCGTATTAACACCTGATAACGTTGGTAAATACGGAACTTATGTTACAACAAACTTAGGTATATTCACATTAAATATGTCAGTTTTCGGTGGAATTATCACTGGTTTAGTTACTGCTGCATTACACAATAAATTCCATACAATTCAAATGCCACCGGTACTTGGATTCTTCTCAGGATCAAGATTTGTACCAATAATAACTTCATTAGTTATGGCTTTAGTTGGTGGAGTACTTGCTTTTGCTTGGCCAGTTGTTCAAGATGGTATTTCAATAGTTGCAAACTTAGTTAGAACTTCAGGATCAATTGGGGTATTCTTATACGGATTAATTGAAAGAGCTTTAATTCCATTTGGATTACACCACGTATTCTATACACCATTCTGGTATAGTTCATTTGTTGAAGGTCAAGTTCTTCTAAATGGTTCTGTTGGAACATTCACTACAGTTGCTGGTGCTAACACTGCATACTTCGTACAATTATCTAATATGGGAGCATTAGTTGGAGCTTCTGCATCAACTATGGGTACTATAGTAAACAGTACAACTGCTTTCATGACTGGTAAATTCCCATTCATGATGTTTGGTTTACCTGCTGCTGCATTTGCTATGTATAAAGCTGCTGCTCCAAGCAAAAAGAAAGTTGTAGGTTCATTATTAGTTTCAGCTGCCGTTACTTCATTCTTAACTGGTATAACTGAACCATTAGAATTTACATTTTTATTCGTAGCACCTGCTTTATATGCAGTTCACTGTGTACTTGCTGGTTTCTCTTATATGATTATGGCAATGCTTAAAGTATTCATTGGTATGACATTCTCTGGTGGTGTAATTGACTTTGCTTTATTTGGTTTATTACCTGCTGGTGCTGGTGTTAAAACTAACTGGTTATACGTTATCTTAGTAGGTTTAGTTTATGCAGTAGTTTACTACTTCTTATTCTACTTCTTAATTACTAAGTTCAACTTAAAGACACCAGGTAGAGATGAAAACGAAGGTGAAACTAAGTTATTCACAAAAGCTGATTTCCAAGCTAAAAATGGAAATGATAAAGAACAACCTGCTGCTACTTCTGGAAAAGGTGAAATAGCTGAAAAAGCACCTGCTGTATTAGCTGCTTTAGGTGGAGCTGAAAACATAGTAAGTGTTGATGCTTGTATCACTAGATTAAGAGTAGAAGTTAAGGATAAGGCTAAAGTTCAAAAAGATGAACTTAAAGCATTAGGTGCTGCTGGTGTTGTGGAAGTAGGAAACGGAATTCAAGCTATTTTCGGAGCAAAAGCAGACGGCTACAAGAACGAAATAAATTCAATTCTTGGAGAGTAATTGGATATATTTTATTAAAATAAAATTGTCAACAACTCATGTAAATAACAACTCACTTTAAAATATAAGGCTGTCATATTAAATGACAGCCTTTTTTTATACAATTTATAATATATATTCATCTTTAAATTTATTGATTATTTCTTTGCATATATCCGGTCTCTTTCTTAATTTCTCAATATCATATTTAGTACCTAAGTAGTCTAATATTTCAACTGCTTTTTTCAGCAATAGTACACTTCTAATATTAATTCCCTTATCCATAATTAAATCACCTTATATCCTTTCCTATATTATTAATTTATTCTCAGTTACTTAGGAAAGTTACTTAAGGCTCATACATATTAATCTATAATTATATTTTTCTTTACATGAAGATCCATTTGAGGATATGGTATTGATATTCCCTCTTCATCAAACTTAATTTTTACTGTTTCAAGAAGATCATAATATACAGTCCAATAATCTTCTGTTTTACACCACGCTTTAACAATAAAATTTATAGCACTATCACCATGCATTGATATTCCAACAAAAAATTCTGGTTCTTCTAGTACTAATTCATTCTTTTTCAATATATTTATAAGTACATTTTTTACTCTAATTACATCTTCTTCATAAGCCACACTAAAAGTAAGGTCTACTCTTCTTGTTTCTTTTGAAGAATAGTTTACTATACTTCCATCTGTTAATGTTCCATTAGGAATTAATATTTGCTTATTATCAAAGGTAACTAAATATGTATAAAATATGCTTATTTTTTCAACAACACCTGAATGCTCTGTTGTCTCTATAAAATCTCCTACATTAAAAGGTCTAGCTACAAGAATGATAACTCCTCCAGCCAAGTTTGCTAAACTTCCTTTTAAAGCAAGACTCAGAGCTACTCCTGCTGATGCTACTATAGTAGTAAGCCCAGTTAAGTTCACTCCAATGTATTGAAGTATTATTATAATAAGCACTGTTTTTAAGGTAACATTCATTACATTATCAAGGAATCTAGTAATTGTTTGATCTGCATTTTTACTTTCCAGTATCCTTCTAATTCTTTTTAATGTTTTATTAATAACCTTCCATCCTATGGATAGAAATATAATTCCAAAAAACACATTTACCCCTCTAGTGATTACCCATTCATATAGTTTTTCTAACATCCTTTCTAACGATACAATATCTTTCATTTTTGCCCTCCATCCTTATTCTATAAGACATTTTATATTATATCATCTTAAATATTATTTTTTAAATATTTTTACCAACTCCATCAATACTGTCGATATTAAAGCAAGTAATATACATATAGCAAATTCCCTTAGTCCAAAATAATTAGGTATTGAAAAGATTTCTCTTAATCCTGGAAGCAGTACTATGAAATATAATACAAGACATATGAATATTGCTCCTAAAACATGTTTATTCTTTACTACACCAATCTTAAAGATTGAAACATTATCTGATCTTGCTGGTAATGTTTGAAATATTCTACTTAAGGTAATAGTTGAAAATGCCATAGCTGCACCTAATGCAGGTGAAACTTTATTACCTAAGTATTGTGAGAAAATAACAGCAATGCTTATTATTATTCCTCTTATCAAAATAACTGCACTAGTTCCTCCCTGCAATATTCCTTCATTAATATCTCTTGGTGGTTTATTCATAGTATCAGGCTCTGCAGCTTCAAAAGCTAATGCAATAGCTGGTAAAGAGTCATTAATAAGATTAATGAATAAAAGCTGTAAAGTAGTAAATGGATTTTCCCAATTCATCACTACAGCAAATACTATTGCTATAATGGCTGCAAGGTTTCCTGCTAAAAGATAGGTAATAGATTTTTTTATATTACTATATACTGTTCTTCCTATTTCTATAGCATTGACAATGGTTGCAAAGTTATCATCAGTTAATACCATCGCTGCTGCATCCTTGGCAACATCAGTTCCACTTCCCATACCAATACCTATATTGGCCTGTTTAAGTGCTGGCGCATCATTAACTCCATCACCAGTCATGGCTGTAACCTTACCTTTTTCCTGCCATGCCTTCACTATCCTTATCTTATTTTCTGGTGAAACTCTTGCATACACAGTAATATGTTCTAACTGTTCACTTAATTCCTTTTCGCTTAAAGCATCTAATTCTTGACCTGTTAATGCCTTATCACCTTTAGACATTATGCCAAGTTCTTTAGCAATGGCTGCTGCTGTAGTCTTATGATCACCTGTTATCATAATTGTCTTTATACCAGCACTAATAGCTTCTTTCACAGCTCCAAAGACTTCTTTTCTTGGTGGATTAATCATTGCCATAAGTCCTACAAAAGTAAGATCTACTTCATCTTCTATGGCAGGCACAAAATTTTCATCTGGAACATCTTTAATAGAAAAAGCTAATACCCTCAATGCTCTGTCAGAAAATTCTTCATTAATTTGCTTATACTTATTTAATATTTCTTCTGTCATTGGAACTTCATCACCATCATTTAATGCCTTAGTTGACCTTTGTAGTACTATATCTGGTGCTCCTTTAACAAACATGATTGCATTGCCACCAATGGAATTTACAGTAGACATAAGCTTTCTATCTGAATCAAAAGGAATTTCATTTAACCTATCATATTTTTCTCTTATTTCCTTATAATCAAGACCTCGCTTTTCTGCATATCTTAAAAACGCAACTTCTGTTGGATCTCCTATTTCAACTCCACCTTCAGCAATTTCTGAATCATTACATAAAGTTGAGCTTAAATTCATTGCTCCATCTTGACTTTCTAAAGTTGTATCTGTATCTATATTCTTTTTCTTTATACCATACATAAAGAAATCTACCACTGTCATTTTATTTTCAGTAAGTGTTCCTGTTTTATCAGTACATATGATACTGGTAGAACCTAAAGTCTCAACTGCTGGAAGCTTTCTAATGATAGCTTGTTTTTCTGCCATTTCCTTTGTTCCAACTGAAAGCACTATAGTTACTATTGAAGATAATGCTTCTGGTATGGCTGCCACTGCCACTGCAATTGCAAACATAAATGAACTAAAGATTAAATCTTTTAAATTTCCACCTACTCTATATCCTCTAAAAACTTCAACACTAAAGATAACAGCGGCAATTATCATTATTATAATTCCTAATTTCTTTCCAAAATTATCTAGTTTAACCTGTAAAGGAGTTTGCTTTGTACCTGCACTTTCAAGAAGCGTTGCCACTTTACCAACTTCCGTATTCATACCTGTGGCTGTTACTATCATGGTGCCTCTACCATAAACTACAGTTGCTCCACTAAAAACCGAATTCCTTCTATCTCCTATAACCACTTCATCCTCAATTTTATCTGTATGTTTAAGTACTGGTTCTGATTCACCTGTAAGCATCCCCTCAACAACCTTAAGACTCTCAGCTTCAATAAGCCTACCATCTGCAGGAATATAATCTCCAGCTTCTAAAAGAACTATATCTCCTGCCACAAGTTCTCTTACTTGAATGGTAACTTTTTTACCATCCCTTATTACCTTGGCATTAGGAGCTGATAATTTCTTTAAACTATCTAATGAACTTTCTGCTTTCCTAGATTGAGTTACTCCTAAAATTGCATTTAAAATAACAACAATCAATATTATTATTGATTCTACTAATTCACCTAAAAAAATTTGTACTACTGCTGCCGCTATAAGAATTATTACTAATGGATCTGCTAAATTTTCTAAAAACATCTTCCATAAAGGTGTCTTTTTACCTTCTGTAAGTTCATTATATCCATCAGCCTTTAGCCTTGAAGCTGCATCACTGCTGCTAAGCCCATTTTTGCTAGTGTCCAGCTCTTTAAAAACTTGTTCTATTTCTTTCCTATAAGCCATAAAAAAATCTCCTTCCTCATTTTTTCATGACTTTAGTATTTGTATTTTTTCAGATATTATAAAAAGACTGCAAATTTCATAACTTGCAGTCTTTTTATAATATCTATTTCTTTTTTAAATTAATTTATTACATGAATTTAATTGCTAAAGGAAGATATACAAAAAATGAAATAGTAAATACTATATGAAGTACTCTGTACAGTTTATAATTTTTCTTCATAATAGTTCCTGTTATACCTATTGCTATCATTATGCTGGCAAATCCAATGTACTTAATAAAATCAGCCTGTCCAAATTTTAAGACTACTGCTGCTATCATTGCAAGAACTGATATTGCACCTAAAAACATATGAGCTTTAACATAAACTTTTTTCTTAACCTTAAATAATTTTGGTATATAATAAACTAATAATGATAAGCAAAATAATAATGATGATATTCTTTCCATTTTTTATTTCATCCTTAGCTATATTTAACTAGTAGCTGTTGCTCTTGCAGCATCTCTAGCAGCCTTTTCTTCTGGTGTAATAGTTTTGATTTTAAATATAAAATAGTATAGCTTAAATAATATTAATGCTATTAAGGTTATTCTCATAGGCAATACATCTACAGTTATTAGTGGAATTGCTATCATGGTATCTGCAAATGCTAATAAAATCACCTTTTGCTTTAATGTCATTGCTCTTTCCTTAACAAATGATTCTAAGTGCTTTTTATATACTTTAGTGTTTATAAACCAAGTATTAAATCTTTCTGATCCCTTAGCAAAACAAAATGATGCTAATAATAGAAATGGCGTTGTTGGTAGAATTGGTAAAATTACACCTATTGCACCTAAAGCAAACGCTACCAAACCAATGCATATATAAATACCTTTTTTAACCTTACTCATATCTCAAATCTCCTTATTTATTTAATGCATGTCTTACTACTTCTGAAGGTTTGTATAATAACATTCTTGGTCCTGAAAATTTCATTACCTCTTTTGCTTTTTCTTTCATATCCTTCTTGTAACAGTGAATTGGACATCTTGAACAGGTTGATTTTTCTTCTCCAAATTTACAAAAACTTAATCTCTTATGAGCATATTCTAAGAACTCCTGACATTCCACACAAAGTTCACCTTTAGTGCCATGTTTCTTTTTACAATATATTTCTACCATAAGCTTTATGGTTTGTTTTTCTCTTTCTATTCTTGTCATAATTTTCTCCCTTTTAAATGATAATTATTTTCATTTATATACTTTAAGATATCATAGTAATTTTCTATACATTTTAAATATTTTTAGTTTTTTTTTATTGTATTTTTAGAATTAATCATCAGTAAAATTTTAATTATTTTACTATAAAGAAAATTTATTTTTATACGCCACCACCTTTTATTACTTTTTTATGAAAAAATTGCTTTTTTTAACTTGTTATTCTTTATACCGCCCAGTATAATTAATAAAAATAAACTATTGGAGGGAAATTATGAGTATCTATGATTTAATAAATAAAAAGAAGAAAAAACAAAAAGCTAAAATGGTAAAAACAGCTACTTTAACTGCTGCTCTAGGAGTTACTGCTGGTGCTACTGCAGGAGTGTTATTTGCACCTAAGTCTGGAAAAGAAACTAGAGAAAATATTGCTAATAAATCTTCTGAAACTAAAGATAAGTTAGTTGAAAAAACTAAAGCAACTAAAGCTGCTATAAGCAAAAAAGTTAGTGAAGGTAAAAAAGATGTTTCTACTGCTAAAGAAAAAATTTCTGAATACTTAGCTTCTAAAAAAGGTCAAAAGCAAGAAGCTTGTGATGTAGTTGAAGAATTAGCTTTAGCTGATACAGAAGTTGATGAAGAAATAACAGAAGAAGAGTTAACTGAAGAAGTTTAATAGGAGATTAATATGTACATAAGCTTATCGCTATTATTAAATGTCATCTTAGGTTCATTAGGAATAGCTGCACTTATATTATTTATTATACTTATATTAAAAGTTTTAAAGCTTGTTAATAATATAAACTCATTAATTGATAGCAATAAAAATAATATAACTAAGGCTTGTAGTAATCTTCCTACTATTTCTAAAAATGCAATTGATATAACTGATAATGTAAAGGGAATTACAGATGTAGCTACAGAAGCAACTGCTGAGGCTATTGTTGCTAAGGATAACTTTCTTTCAAACTATGAAACTATAAAAGACATTATCAATATAATTGCATCAATATTCATAAAATAGTAAAAGGAATCCAAAATTATTGTTTTGGATTCCTCTACTTTTTTCTTATTTATAAAGCTGCTATTTCAAATAAATATAATCCACTTATTACTGCCTCTGGTGCAATAATTGCTATCTTAGACATTTCAGATACTATATCTTGTCCATCTAATAATTTATACAAAATAGAGGCTATTATCTCTTCATTAAAAATCCCCCTTCATATATTATCTTTTCCCTATAATATATGAAGGAGGCTTTCTTTATGTTACATAGTTTTAATACTGACAATAAATAAACTCTGTAATGATTTCATAATTAATTCATAATTATGAAACGTATTTGTTTATTTTGTATATTTCTTTATAAACTTCTCTTATATTTTCAAGCATCATCTTATTGTAGATGTTGTCTGATTTCTTAATATGGTCTTCTATTTTGTCTAATAGCTCCTTGATATTTTGATCTGTAAATGAAGTAATCATCTTCATATCTTCCACTATATATTTTGAATCTATATTTTTAAATTTATCATTACTAAATAAAATATATAATTCATGAATATTTAATATTAAAAGCCTGTTTTGACTGATAGACTTTATTGCTCTCTTATTAAGAAACTCTTTATTATTCTCCAATCTACTTTCAATTAATGATGTAATAATAAATAAATTATTCATACCATGCATATTGTTTTCTGTTGGTGATAAATATACCTTCTTAAGCATTGCTTTTACTGCCTCTAAATACATACCTTCTAACTCTCTGGTATAGTCTTCAATTTTTCTTGGTAAGATAAATCTATTTATAATTATTGCTAATACAACACCAATTGCAACAAATATTATTCTTCTTAAAGTTAAAACAGTAGTATTTCCTAATAAAGCTGCAGCTCCTATGGCAGATACTGTAGTACATATTGTCTTATGCTTATATTCACTTAAGTATGAGTTTACATATCCAGCAACAATAAGAATTATACTTCTTATGGCAACGCTTTTAAAAATACTAAATACTATTACTATTATAACTGCTCCTATTATGGTAGCTATAAATCTATCCTTAGCCTTCTTTATGGAAGCCTCATATATAGGAACTACCAATGAAACCATAGTAAATATAATCCATCTTCCTTCTGATAAATTAAAGTAATCACTAACAAAAGCTGCTAAAGAAATTCCAATAGCTGATCTTATTGCAAAAGAAAGTTTTACTGAATTCATAATAAATCTCTTCTTATTTATTGATTGCAATTGAGTAGGATAATCAGTTTCTGTAAATTTAATATTATTATAATTTTCTTTACCTAACACTCTCAATTCTGTAAGAGCAACCTTTAGTATTTCTAAAGAATTTAAAATTTGTATAGCATGTATTCTACTAGCTTGTATATCTTTATGATTATCAATAACACTATCTATATAATCTTCTAATTCTTTTATATTATTATCTTCACCTAGTACTACATTAAGCCTTTTCATACATTGTCTTAGACCTATTATTATCCCTTTAAGCTCTTCAACATTATTAATTTTATTTAAATTTATAGATATCTTTTCAAGGGCAGATAAAATATTTACCTTAATTCTTGCTTCCTCTGTTATATAAAAATTTTCTTTCCTATTATCATAAACAATAGCTCTAAATTCATCTATATATTTTCTGATATCTTTATCAATATTAGAATTGTCTTTTGGAGCTATATCTTCATCTAGTATAATATCTATTTTTTCTATTATCTTGCTACATATGTTTTCAATGATCCTATTACCTTTTTTAAAGATTTTTTGTCTATTGAAAAGCATTTGAAAAATCATTATAGCTATAGGTGCCACAAGTAACGAAGCTAATCTAATTGGCATTTCCTTCAATGTTACAGGTGTTGCTAAAATAAAAGCATATTGTAACGTAAACGGAACATATAAAGGCTCTTTTAAATTAAAATATAGTCTATAATTAATTATAAAAATTATGGCAAAATTTATAGGAATACCTATCCAAGGATTTAATAATGCAATATAAGCTCCAACACCTGTTATTATATTTAAAGCTATAAGCTGCATCAAATTCTTTAGAGGTGACATAGTTAGATCCACATTTGTAAACATCAACATAGCTGTGATAGTGGTTACTCCTATTAATGTATTTTTATCACCAAAAATACTTTTGAAGCCCATTATAAAAGCTATTATGAAAACAAACGTTATAGTTTGCTTTTTGATATTTTCTTTATTAATTACTTTTTCATACTTCATTAACACTTCCCCTTTTATTATTTATATTTATATTATACATTATATTAAGATTTTGTAAAAGTTTATTTATACCATATAAAAAAATAAGAGATATAGTATAATATAATACCATATCTTTTATCATCTATCTATTAATGACTACATCCTTCATGGTTACATGCATTTTTCCTTGAAAACTCTACAAGTCTACCTTCACTATATGCTTTTAAGTTTTCACCGATAGTTCCTTCTACAGCTTTAAACACCTTAATACCATTATTGTTTAAACCATTTATTGCTCCTTGTCCTATGCCATTTACTACTACAATATCAATATCTTCACCTTTTATGGCTTTAATAGGACTACAATTTCCATGAACATGATTTAAATCACCATTATTTATTACTCTAACTTCATTACTAACTAAATCACATACCACAAACATAGGTGCAGTACCAAAATGTCCATAAGGCACACTTTCTAATCCTAAATTATTACTTACTGGAAAACATATTTTCATTTTTGAATCCTCCTTAAATCCTTTTTTACAATAACACCCTTTATTCTTACACTCCTTCGTACATTTAAATGAAACTATTTCCTTTTGTGTACTTAATGAATGAAGATAGTTTTTTAATATTTCTAAAGCATGTGGATTAATCTGAAAAATCATATGATAGCCTCGTTTATATCCGCTTATCAAATGAGCTTCCTTTAATATCTTTATATGCTGTGATACTGCTGCTTCACTAATTTCAACTTCTCTAGCAATTCTCTTTGAACATACATTATTATTAGAAATTATATTCAATATCTTTATTCTGCTTTCATCTGATAATGCTTTGAAAATTTTAACTATATCCTTCATTAAATGCTCCTTATATAATTTAATTAAGTAATTACTTAATTAAATTATACTACTTATAAATTTTAGTGCAACTTCTTTTGTATATTTTAAAAATTATTTCCAATAATAATAATTTAATGATATTCTTTTTTATATAAACTTTTTATCTTTAAAGAAAAAGGAGGATACTTTTGAATACGAAATTTAAAAACATAATTATATATTTAATACCGTCTTTTTTCGTACTCATTATATTTGGCATAATTTATTATTTAAAAGGGCTATTTCCCTTTGGTAATGGCAGTATTGCCTGGGCAGATATGTATGAGCAGCAGATACCTTTATTTTATAAATTATCTGATATATTGCGTACTGATCACAGCATATTTTATGATTTCTCCAGCGGTATGGGGCAAAACTTTCTAGGTATCTCTGCTTATTATTTAATAAGTCCTTTTTCATTGTTAACTATTTTAATACCAAGAAACTTTATTGCCAACTTTATGAATATATTACTTGTACTTAAAGTATGCTTAATAACAGTTTCTTCTATGTTTTTCTTCCAAAAAACATTTAAGAATCTATCAAAATGGTGGATGTACTTCTTTTCAATATGCTATGGCTTATGCAGCTATACATTTATAATGTATCAACTGATTGGTTATCTTGATTTCCTTATAATCTTCCCTTTACTACTTTTAGCCTTGAGAAGATTATACGATGATGGTAATCCAGCTTATTATATAACGCTATTTACCATATCAGCTGCCTGTAACTTTTATGTGGGCTTTATGTTATTTTTATTTATAATTTTTGCATCCTTTATTTATTTAAAGCTTTATTATCCTAAGGAATTCATAAAGGATAGGATATTTAAAATATTATGTAGTACGTTTTTTTCACAACTTATAGTACTACCATTAACATTGCCATCAACCATACAGATTTTAAAATCTAATAGAGTTCCTGAATCCATTACAACTATTTTAAGTGGATCACCATTTTCATATATTTTAGATAAAATTTCTTATTTCTTTTTAATTGGTGCCATATTACCTTTTATCATAATGTTACTGATTAAATATAAAGAAAATAGAAAGTTCATTATCTTAACTTTAAGTACCGTTGCTTTTACTACCATACAAGTAATAATTGATGGTATTAATAAATTATGGTACATGGGATGCTATTCAAGCTTTTCATTAAGCTTTGCCTTTATACCAACTTTTATCTTAATAATAATGGCAGCATACTATATTAATAAATATGATAACAAAAACAAAAATTATCTTAAATGTATTTCTATTGTTCCTATAACCTTTATATTTGTAAGTGCAATTTATTATGTTTATAAGAATTACTATCTTGAAATTCAAGATACCATAAGAACACTTACATTACATTCTAATAAGAAAGTTTTCTTAATACTATTTGCCTTGTTTATGGTTTGCTTTATTTGTTATATGCTATTATTCCTTATTGCCAAAGGAAAATTATTATATATTACCTTAAGTATTTGTTTCTTTATCCAAGTACTATTTAACGGCTTAATATATATAGGTATAGATAGTTATAGCCCTTATATTAGCCAAGAATATGATGTATTAAATTCCCTATACTCATATGATTTTAATGATGAAAGCTACTTTAGAATAAAAGATACTTTTAATTTATTTAATTTTAATAGTTCCTATATCTCTAATAAGAATAATTTATCTCATTTTTCATCACTAACTGATAAGAATCATATGAATATTATGAAAAGACTAGGTTATAGTTCTGTGTGGATGAGGACTTCTGATGTTGGAGGAACTATATTTAGCGATAGCTTATTTAATATAAAATATGCCATAACTGATAGAGAGTTATCTTCAAAATACTATAGTTACTTAGATTCTATGGATTCATTTTATATCTATAAAAATAATTATTTCATTAATAATGGATTAATGATATCAAAAGATATTAATACTGACGTAATAATGAACTCAAAATCTGTTTTTGAAGCACAAAACAATCTTTATAAGATTTTAAGTAATGATGAAGAAAATCTTTTTAATGAATATAACTCCTTCAAGCTTACTAATTTAAGGGTTACAAACAAAAAAGACTCTTATTCCTATGAAATAGTAGATAAGTCTTCTCCTGCTTATTTAGAGCTAACAGTAAATTGCTTTAACAATCAATTATACTTAAATTGCTTAAAGAGCTTAGATAATAGTAAAAATATTGAAATATTCAATTGCTTTAAGGTTTATATTAATGATCAACTACTTAACTGTAAATTATCTAATAGATTTTATGAAAATACTGATGGTACATTTCCTTCAACATTTAATAATGGTCTCTTAGATTTAGGAAGTTACTCTGCTGAAGATGTGACCATAAAACTTGAAGTCTTAAGAGATTTTGATATCACAGAATTATCTGTGGGCAGTATGAATATTGATAAATTTGAACAATTTGTTTCTACTAAAACAGCTAGCTATTCTGATCTCATTACTTATGATAACAATTTAATTTATCAGGCAAGTACCAATGATAATAATCAAATGCTATTTCTAACTATTCCATATGATGAAGGGTGGATTTGTACAATTAATGGTAACCGTCAGCCTATAGAAAGTATTTTTGATGGATTTATTGGAATTCCCTTAATTGAAGGCTATAACTACATTGAGCTGGCTTATTATCCTAAAGGATTTAAGTTTGGTACAATAACAAGCTTATTAACACTTACAATAATCCTTTTTATTTTCTTATACTGGGTTAAAAATGGATATAAAATTAATACTATGTTGCTGTCAATTTCTTATTACTTATATTATATGCTTTTAGCATTAATACTTTTTATTTTCTATGTAATTCCTATATGTATATTTATCGTTAGACTATTTTCTTAAGAAAGGTGAGTAAAATCACCTTTCTTTTATTAAATAAATATTCAAACTTAACACTTTAGAAAACGTATACTAATTACAAATTTATTACATTTTACTTTAAAGTATTTACTTATGTTAAAAAAGTGCTAAAATTACTCTTGGAGTATTAACTTTATTTAACAAATTAGAATACTTTGTATGCAAATTATAGGAGGTAAAAATGAAAGTTTTTAATAAAAACCCTTTTAAAAACACTATTGTCATTTGTATATTAACATCAATGTTTTTAAACTTAGCAATAGAAGTTTTTAGTAGGAGATCATTTGTCGAAGGCTTTAAATACATGACTGGAAGTCCACTTGTGTTCTTATATAACTCTTTCATTATATGTATATCATTAGCACTTATATTCTTATTTAAAAGACGTGTTTTCGTTTATGCAGTAATTTGTACTATATGGCTTGGCTTTGGAATAACCAACGGTATTATATTAAGTAGTAGGGTTACCCCTTTTACAGCTGTTGATTTTACAATGATAAAAAATGCTTTTTCATTATTGCATACTTATTTTAATAATTTCCAATTACTTTTAATTGGTGGTGGATTAATACTTGCATTAATTGGTCTTGTTTTATTCTTTATATTTGCACCAAAATATCAAGGTAAAATTAAGTATAGCAGAAATATTCCAGCATTTTTATTACTGTTCTTTTCTTTCTTTGGAGTAACAAAGGTTGCTTTAAAGGCTAATATTATTACTGATTACTTTGGAAATATAGCTTTTGCTTATTTAGATTATGGATTCCCTTATTGCTTTGGTAATACATTATTAAATACAGGAATAGATAAGCCTGTTAACTACTCAGAACAAGCAATCAATAATATCTTTGCAGAAGATACACATGTTGGTGCTGATGAAGATAACATATCTGTATTAGCTAGTACAAGCTCCCTTGCAAATGAACAATACGGAACTCCAAATATTATCTTCTTACAATTAGAATCATTCTTTGATATTACTCAAGTTAAAGGATTAACTTTCTCAAAAGATCCAATTGCTAACTTCAGAAGCTTATCAGAAAATTATTCTTCTGGATTATTAGAAGTTCCATCCATTGGAGCTGGTACTGCTAATACTGAATTTGAAATTATTTCAGGAATGAGCTTAGATTACTTTGGACCTGGAGAATATCCTTATAAATCGATCTTAAAAGAAAAGCCAGTTGAAAGTGCTGCTTATTCTTTAAAGGATTTAGGATATAGCTCTCATGCAATCCACAATAATAAAGGTACTTTCTATACAAGACATAGAGTATTTTCAAGATTAGGTTTTGATACTTTTACATCTATTGAATATATGAACGACCTTGAATATACACCTTTAGGATGGGCAAAAGATGGCGTCCTTACTGAGGAAATAATTAAAGCACTTGATTCTACTGTGGATCAACATGATTTTATTTACACTATTTCTGTTCAAGGCCATGGTGATTATCCTGAATATGAAGTCCTTGAAAATCCAGCAATAACTGTTGGTGGAATTGAAGATGAAGGTATTCGTTACTCATATGAATACTATACTAATGAAATTCATGAAATGGATAACTTCATTGGTGAATTAATTGAAGCATTATCTAATTATGAAGAAGATGTAGTATTAGTTATGTATGGTGATCACTTACCAAGCTTAGGTATTGAAAATGAGAACCTTACTTATGATAATAACTTTGAAACTCCTTATGTAATGTGGTCTAACTTTAACTTACCTAAGGAAGATAAAAACTTATATGCTTACCAATTAACTTCATACACTCTTGATAGGCTTCACCTAACTGCTGGAACTTTAATAAACTTCCATCAAAATCATTCAGAAGATGAAGATTATCAAACTAACTTAAAGCTTCTTCAATATGATATGCTTTATGGTAATCAATATATATATGGTGGAATTAATCCATTTGAAAGAACTAAACTACAAATGGGTGTTGTACCAATAACAATATCTAATGTCTATGAACAAGATGGTCAGGTATTTGTAGAAGGCGAAAACTTCACTACCTTCAGTAGAATTGCTATAAATGGTCATGAAAAATCAACTACCTTTATATCTCCAAATCTTCTAATGCTTGAAGATACAGAGCTAAGTGATTCAGACTCTATAAGGGTAGATCAAGTTACAGTTACAAACTTTACTTTAAGTAAATCTGAACCATACGTTTATGGTGAGATATTAGATGAAAATAGTGAACTAGCTCCTATTGAAGAATCTGTAACACAATAATATAAAACTCTCGGCTATTTAACCGAGAGTTTTTATTTATATTTAATTGTTTTCTAAAGTCTTTATAACATTACACATTTCTATGGCACTTACAGCTACATCAAAGCCCTTATTGCCAGCCTTAGTGCCTGCTCTTTCTATAGCTTGTTCAATTGAATCTGTAGTTAAAACACCAAACATCACTGGAATATTACTATTTAATGATACTGTAGCAATTCCTTTTGACACTTCTGCACATACATAATCATAATGTGAAGTTGCCCCCTTTATCACCGCCCCTAAACATATTACTGCATCATATTTTTTACTATGAGCCATTTTTTGAGCTATTAATGGAATTTCAAAAGCTCCTGGTACCCAAGCAAGTTCTATATCATCTTCCCTAACACCATGTCTCTTTAAAGCATCTTCTGCTCCTCCTATTAACTTAGAAACTATGAATTCATTAAACCTAGCTGCCACTATTCCTATTTTTAATCCTTCTGCTACTAAATTTCCTTCTAATACTTTCATTTCTTAATCCCCCTTAATATTTTAATAACTTACCATATGATTCATTTTTTCTTGTTTAGTCTTTAAATAAAACTCATCATTTGGATTGCTGGCCATTTGAATTGGCACTCTTTCCACTACTTCTAAGCCATACTCTTCTAATCCTTCAATCTTACTTGGATTATTAGTCATAAGCCTAATTTTGTTAACACCTAAATCCTCCAATATTTGAACTCCTACAGTATAATCCCTCATATCTGCTGGAAAACCTAACTTTATATTTGCTTCTACCGTATCATATCCCTGATCCTGCAAAGCATAAGCTTTTATCTTATTTATAAGACCTATGCCTCTACCCTCTTGTCTTAAATAAACAAGTACTCCTTGGCCTTCTTCTGAAATTCTCTTCATGGCTGCATCATATTGCTCACCACAATCACATCTTCTTGAACCTAAGGCATCTCCTGTAAGGCACTCTGAATGAACTCTTGTTAATACAGCTTCATCTGTATTTATCTGTCCCTTTACTAACGCCACATGATGCTCACCATTAAGCTTATTAACAAAGCCATACATCATAAAATCTCCATACCTGGTAGGCATTTTTGCTTCTGCTACTCTTTCTATTATCTTTTCATTGGCTTTTCTATACTCTAGTAAACTTTTTACTGTTATTATCTTTAAATTATGCTCTTTTGCCATTTTAATTAAATCTTCTGTTCTAGCCATGTGCCCATCTTCTTTCATGACTTCACATATTACTCCTGCACCCTTTAACCCAGCTAACTTAGCTAAATCCACAGCTGCTTCTGTGTGTCCAGTTCTTTCTAGCACACCATTTTTCTTTGCTGCTAATGGAAATACATGACCTGGTCTTCTAAAATCTTCTGGCTTAACACCATTCTCTAGAAGCTTAGAGATAGTTAATGCTCTTTCATAAGCTGATATTCCTGTAGTAGTATCTTTATAATCAACTGAAACAGTAAAAGCTGTCTCATGGTTATCTGTATTGTTTTCTACCATTGAATTTATCTGTAATTCCTTTAATATTTCTTCTTCCATAGGTGTGCATATAAGTCCTTTTCCATAAGTGGCCATAAAATTTATCGCTTCTCCAGTGACTTTTTCTGCTGCCATCACTAAATCGCCCTCATTTTCTCTGTCCTCATCATCTATGACAATTATTATCTTTCCCGCTCTAATATCTGCCACTGCATCTTCTATATCATTAAATTTAAACATATTTATTCCCCCTTTAAATAAATCCATTTTCCCTTAAAAAGTCTTCACTTATATTACTTTTTTTCTTCTCCTCTTCCTTAAAGCTTAATAACCTTTCAACATATTTTCCTAAAATGTCGCATTCTAAATTTACGCTCTCCCCTACCTTCTTTTTAAGTAATATTGTATTCTCTCCAGTATGAGGAATTATACATACCTTAAAAGCTTTATTATCTACATAAGTTACTGTAAGGCTTATTCCATCAATTGTAATTGAACCTTTTTCAATGATATATTTTAAAATTGAAAGTTTTGCCTCAATGGTTACTTCTATGGAATTATCTATCCTTTTAAGACTAACTATCTTTCCTACTCCATCAATATGACCACTTACTATATGCCCTCCTAGCCTTGAACTTAAAGTTAGTGCTCTCTCTAAATTAACTTCACTTCCTAAAGTAAGGTTTCCTAAATTGCTACGTAATAATGTTTCTGTCATTACATCAGCTTGAAAGCTATGATCATTAATATCTGTAACTGTTAAACATACACCATTGGTACATATGCTATCTCCTAATTTAGTTTCTTCTAGCACCTTATTGCACTGTATCAAAAGTTTTTCAGAGTTAACTCCCTTAGTTATTTTTTTAATTACTCCTATTTCCTCAATTATGCCTGTAAACAAACACTATTCACCTCTCTTCACTTTTCCCTTAATCCATATATCTTCTCCAATAAACTCCACTGACATTTTTTCCAACTTAAAGGCTTGGCTTAATTCTTTAACACCATCACCTGCTATGGCAGACTTTGCCTCTCTCCCACCTATAATTTTAGGGGCAATAAATATATTTACTTCATCAACAATCCCTTCTGCTAAAGCACTATAATTTAATTCTGCACCACCTTCTAACAGTATGCTATCTATCTTTCTTTCAGCTAAAGATACCATTAATCTATCTAAATCTACTTTATTATTCTTGGCTTCTAATATAATCACATCTATTCCTCTATCCTTAAGAAGCTTAAGCTTTCCCTTATGAGCCATTTCTGTGGTGGCTATTATGGTTTTATTTTTAAACTGATCATTTACTACCTTTGCATCTAATGGAATCCTTAGCTTACTATCAACCACTATCCTTATGGGATTTCTCCCCTTATCTATCCTGCAGGTGAGCTCTGGATTATCAGCTATAATAGTATTTACCCCCACCATTATCCCTTTTAACTCATTTCTAAGCTTATGGCCTTCTAATCTTGCTTCTTTACCTGTAATCCACTTAGACTTTCCAATAGCTGTAGATATCTTTCCATCTATGGTCATGGCACTTTTTAATACTACATAAGGCCGTTGGCTAGTTATGTATTTCATAAATACCTTGTTCATTTCTTTACATTTATCTTCTAAAACTCCTATCTTTACTTCAATACCATTTTCTTTAAGCTTTCTTATTCCTCTTCCTGCCACTAATGGATTAGGATCCAATGAACCTATAACTACTCTACTTATTCCTTTTTTAATAACCATATCTACGCATGGAGGAGTCTTGCCATAATGTGAACATGGTTCTAAAGTTACATAAAGACAAGCTCCCTTTGTATCTTCTTTAGCATTATTAAAAGCATTAACTTCTGCATGAGCCTCTCCATAACACATATGATATCCTTCACCTATTATCTTGCCCTCTTTAACAATAATTGCCCCTACCATAGGATTGGGACTAACCATTCCCTGCCCCCTTTTTGCTAGCTCTATTGCTCTTTCCATATAAAATTCATCCATAAAAACCCCCTAAAAATTGCTGTGCAATTTTAATGATGAATGATGAATTACGAATTATGAATTAATGATGAAATTCTTACAGAATTTCTGAAAATTATATTTTTCT
>ENA-OOWV01000844-OOWV01000844.1-human-gut-metagenome-genome-assembly--contig:-NODE-844-length-22108-cov-4.280415_pt1 | contig 22108 bp, 14 predicted proteins | sample MGYA00241584_ERZ501337 | MGnify/ENA primary metagenome ERZ501337 (study PRJEB25962, sample SAMEA2042744) | human gut metagenome | biome: human gut; feature: human-associated habitat; material: faeces... | reverse complement strand
CAGAGAGGTAGCGAGTGAGCAATAGCTCGCCCATAGGAGAACGACAAATATTGCCGGTGCAGACGAACATAATGTGCATGGGCTCAGTCCTTCTTCATACTTACAACGCTACCTTGCGGGCCTGCGTACAAACCACTAGCGCACCATTTTAGTCCGATACGTCGGACTGTGACCAATCCGCGTCCGCCCACCATCACTTTATCTTCACAGAACGCTAATGGGAAATTCGTTTTTTTGAGCGATTTTGCTATAGGGGGGGGGCGGACTCATGGTAGGCTCTGCAACAGAGATGAAATTAACATGATTTCCTTGCAGTTTCAGGAAATACCTTAAGGGGATGAAGTTCACGTACCATGTCAAGAATCAGCACCACGGCATCAGCAACGGCTCAACATATGAGCAACACCACAGCAGAGACTGAGACACTGCACCGAGTGCAAATCAGCCGTGCTCAGGCAGCACATACGGATTCTCACATTGCGGACGCAACTCCTGATACGGCTGCACCAACATTTTTTGACGGCACTTACTTCTCATCTTCTCCGGATGGCACCGTTACTCATAACGATGCTGGCGATAGGCCTCATCTCATCGAATATTCAGTGCCCAAATGGCGTTATCTGTACAATACGACCATGGTGATTCTGGATCTGCTGATGACCATCATCGCCACCTGCATCGTATTCGCGTGCAATCCAGGAGCATATGCCAATGTGCAGAACATGGGACCATCCGATTATGGTGTATTCAGTTTCCTGAGCTTGGCCTGCATCTCCTGGCTCATCAGCCTCTATGCAGCTCGAAGCTACGAACGCCACACTATGGGCGAGGGATACGGACTATATGCCAAGCTGCTGAATGCGGCCTTTATCGACTTCATTATGCTCTGTACATTGGGCTACTTGTTCCATCTGAATGTGCCGCGTTCCCTGAATGTATTTATTCCTATCCTTTCTCTCATCCTCGTTATCGTTGAACGGTATCTGATGCGTCGTGCGCTTCACCGCAATCGAGCAAAAGGCGAGTTCAACTACCCCACTATTATCATTGGCTCTCCGGAGGGCATCAGTAAAACGCTGAAGCAGCTCAAGGCATGCCTCAGCCTGGGGTATGCACCCATCGCGGTCTGCCCTGTTGCCTCTGTGTGTGATTCGGATGACCCGAATGCTGCTCAACATCTTGTATCGGTTCCGTTTATTCCTGCCAATGATGAAGAAGCGCGGCTCAAGGTGTTGGCGTTGAACTCCCATTTGCCTCAGACCGCCAAGCGGATGAAGGTTCGCACTATTCTGATCGCTGATGTGCTGACGCGTGATTCTGAAACCATGCGTACTCTTTCGCTCGCTGTTGAATCTATGGGCATCGAGCTGGCTCTTACTGCATCCGTTGCAGATCTGAGCGGCGCAAACCTGCAGCTACACAATGACCCCTCTATGCCGATTTTGACAGCCCGACTTGCACAGTATTCTCTGCCGACTCGCATCTTTAAGCGTGTGTGCGATATCGTTCTCTCCCTGGTGGCAATCATTCTGAGTTCGCCCATCATGCTATGGGCTGCATATAAGGTTAAGCGAGAAGACGGTGGCCCCGTGTTCTACTCACAGACTCGTATCGGCATCTACGGCAAGCCTTTCACTATGTACAAATTCCGTTCCATGGGTGTACAGGACCCTAAGAAAGAGGCCAAAGAATGGACAACCAAGAACGATGTCCGTGTTACACCTGTTGGACGTGTGATCCGTAAGACAAGCCTTGATGAACTTCCTCAATTCTGGAATGTATTAAAAGGCGATATGAGTCTGATCGGGCCACGTCCAGAACGACCTTTGTTTGTCGAGAAATTTAAAGAAGAGATTCCTCGTTATATGATCAAGCATCAAGTTCGTCCAGGTATTACTGGATGGGCTCAGGTCAATGGATTCCGTGGTGATACTTCCATCCGAAGCAGAATCGAACATGACCTGTATTATATTGAGAATTGGTCTTTGGGACTTGATATCAAGATATTATTTCTTACATTCTTTAAGGGATTTGTCAATAAAAATGCATATTAAACAGCAAGAAAAGGATGGAGTTTTTCATCCTTTTTTCTGTACAAACTTAACTATTTAAGGAAATCTGGAGGGATACATTATGACAGCACAGCATACAAAACATGCCAAACACACAAAGCGAAAACGAAGAAGAAGATCTCCACTTCGGATCTTGATCATTCTCATTCTTGTGATCGCTGTATTAGTCGGACTTACGCTTTCCACAGTTCACAAAAAACTTGGGAAAATATCAACAAAAAGTCTTGACCACAGCCAGCTTGTCACTGTAAACAAAGACAGCAATATGACTGACTATACCAACTATGCTTTTTTCGGAATTGATTCTCAGACTGGAAGTATGTCAGATCGTGGAAACCGTTCTGATTCTATCATAGTTGTCAGCATCAACAATTCAACCAAAGATGTCAAACTGTTGTCGATCTATCGTGATACATATGTAAGTATTAATGGAAAATACAGTAAGATCAATGCCGCTTATTCCTGGGGTGGTCCAGAGCTTGCGATCAGCACGATCAATCGTAATCTTGATCTGAATATTGAAAAATACGCAACTGTAAACTTTAAGATTCTTGCTGATATCGTTGATGCTGTTGGCGGAATCGAAGTAAAAGTCGATAAAAGCATCTTAAAGAATTTAAATGCTTATATCGGTGACATGAATCGTATCAACGGTGGACATTCTCCAAAACTTTCTTCTGCCGGTACTTATACTCTGGATGGAAATCAAGCCGTTGCTTATTCCAGAATCCGTTATACCGCTGGCGGTGACCTTGCCAGAGCCGGAAGACAACGAGAAGTCCTCCAGAAGATTTTTGACAAAGCCAAGAAAAATCCTTTGAAGATGATGTCTGTTATGGATGAGATACTTCCTCAGGTAAAGACAAATATGAGTCAGGATGAATTGTTTGATATGTTCTTATCTGTTTTCAAGTATGACATCAAAGATCAGCAGGGATTCCCTTGGGACCAGAAAGAGCTCCGTTATTATGGTACTTATTATGGATTCCCTACAACATTGAAAGAAAATGCGATCCGCGCACATAAATACCTCTTTGGTACATCGGATTATCAAGTCAGTGATGAGCTTAGCCGTATCAATCAGAAGATCATTTATCGTGCTGGATATTAATCCTGAATATCAACTCAAAATGCAAAAAAGAAGCTCTCGATCTATGGATTCACTCATAGATCAAAAGCTTCTTTTTATTTTATATTCTTCAAGATTCCTAACAATGTTTCTCCAACCATTCCCTGGCCTTCTTTGCAATAAAAGAAATCCCTTGCCTGCATTCTAACCTCTTTAAAATGATCTTCGCCTTGTATCAGACGTTCGAATTCTTCCATCAAGGCTTCAAATGTCTCTGCCTTATATCCCGGAGCCGCCTTCTCATAATCGCAATACATACCACGATCATGCTCCAGATAATCCTGATAATCAAAATTATAAAAGACTACCGGCCGGTCCAGTAATAGATAATCTATATATGTGCTTGAATAATCTGTAACCAGAATATCCGTATCCATTAACAATTCCTGAATATCCATGGATCTCTCTGTGATATCTGTTATATTAGAATACATGGAGAAATCTACTTTCTCATCTTTATGATAAAAATGGCGCCGGATCACGAACAAAATATCATTTTGGATACACCAATCATTGAGCACTTTAAAATCAAAATGTTCTTCCAAAGGAAATGCCACTTTACCTTCTTTCCTGTGTGTCGGTGTATATAAGATGACTTTCTTTCCTTTTGCCGCTTTTGACAACTGATGAGAAGCATGAAATTTTCCACTTTGATCATAGAATATATCATTCCTTGGCTGTCCCAATGTTATGATATGACTCTTTAATCTTCGAAATGCACTTTCATAGATCGGTGCATAAAAATCACTTGTTGCCACTACATACTCTTTTCCTAATGGGATTTCCTGAATCATTCTTCGGATTTTCTGACCCTTGCTATCCCAATTCTTGACCTTATCATCATCATAGCCAACTTTCTTTAATGGAACCCCATGCCAAAGATTTAAGAATACTGCTCGTCCCATAAATGTATGATTTACATCACTGATCCCATTGCAGACTACCACATATTTGGCCCGAAGCTGCATTAAAATTCCTTTGAAACTGTCAAACATATAAGCTTCATATCCAAGCTCCCTGACTTTTCTGCAGACTGATTCATTCTTCGTGATCCATATCGGACGGATCTCTTTATGCTCTTGTGCTTCTAAAAACAGATATTTAGGATTGTCTGCAAACTGTTCTCCAAGCCATGCTCCAAAGATATATATCTTTCTGCTTCTTGGAAATAAACACGACAGAAACATGATCACATATTTTCCTGCAAGTCCTAATGCTTTTTTCATAAATATTCCTATCCCCAAAGCCACTGCATCAGCTTTCGGATATTTCCTTCCTTTAATACGTGATGATTTTTATAAAAACTCAATCGTTTGATCTTTCCTTTATAATACAATTCTCCATAACTCTCAAGAAGTTCATAAACATCCAGATTATCGATCTCTTCCCCATATGTCTCAACAAATCCCTGCATCTGCTCCATAGATTCGATCATCATACGACGATAGCTGTTCTTTCCTTCTTTGAGACGATGATACAAAAAGACGGGATTCTTTGCATCTTTCGCACCAACAGAATTATTGCCATGCTGACGGTAATACATCGTTGGCTCATTTACAAAACCAATCTTGCCAAACACTTTCGCGATCAATGCCGCCCAATAATCATGCATGATGATCTTAGACATCGGTAACGGCCGTAAAAAATATTGTTGCAGACAACGATTGATCATCATCGTACACCCTGTCACAGAATTTTGTACCATCAATTGATTCAATACAATTCTCTTTGGAATATTCGCATACTGAAAGAATGACTCTGCAACCATCTCTAAGTTATGATCTGCAACTGACAGATCTGAATGAACCAAGATCGGCGTTTTCTCTCCATATCTTGCCTCTAACGCTTCCATCTTCTGTAATGTCAGATAAATCTTATCTGGTTTCCACACATCATCCTGATCACAAAACATAAAATACGGTCCGTAAGAATTTTGGATCAGTGAAATAAAATTGTCTTTGGCACTTCCCTGTGGCGGGTCATTCTTAATGATCGTCACTTGTTCCGGATATTGTTTACTGAATTCTTCAAGAATGCTGATCGTACCATCCGTAGAACCATCATCACCCACGACCAGCTGCCAGTTTTCATAGGTCTGAGCTGCAATTGATTCTAACTGCGCTTTTAAATAATCCTCTCCATTCAATGTCGCTAACAGAATCGTTACCATATTGTTTTCAAACCTCCTGACTGTGTTATTGTTCGGCAGATCTCTATCTGCTTACCTTCTTTATCACGTCAATGACCTTCTGTGAAGCATGTCCATCATCTATGCCATTGAATTTATCATGATAATTCTTATATTTTTCTTTCCAACTATCTTCATTATATTCTTTAATATCTTTGATCAACTGATCTGTATCTCTTGAAATCGGTCCTGGAATATCATTGACAAAGTCAAAATAAAATCCTCTCAGATTCTCCTTGTAGTCTTCCAGATCATATGCAAAGAATAACATCGGCCTGTTAAGAATACTATAATCAAACATTACAGAAGAATAGTCCGTGATCAACATATCTGACACAAGGTATAACCATGCAATATCTTTTGTCTCGTCGAATGTATAAACGAATCCTTTATATGGTGTCCAATCAATCTTATCTGATACAAGATAATGATATTTTACAATGAATATATATTCATCTGATAATGCCTCCTTTGCTTTATCAAAATCTAGTTTTGAAGCAAATTTGTACTTTCCTTTCTCGCTATATTCATTATCTCTCCAAGTTGGAGCATATAATATGATCTTCTTATCCAATGGAAGTCCAAGTTTTTCTTTGTATTCTCTGATCTTAGTAGGAGAATTATCATTGATCAAAATATCATTCCTTGGATATCCGATCTGTAAGATCGGACGATCTTTAAATGCAAAACATGATCTGAAAATATCTGTAGAAAACTTATTCTGTGATACTAGATAATCCCAATCCTTACATGTTACTCTAAACTGTTCATGATAATTCTCAATATCCGTACTTCCACCCATATCCATTCGGTCCATATCAAGCGCAAGCTTCTTAAGCGGTGTTCCGTGCCATGTCTGAATGTATGTGATATGCTTCTTCTTACGCACATATAATGGCTGACGACTATCAAATACCCAGATTCCTGCTCTCATTAAATACCAAAAATATGGGAAATAATTATTCCTTATCTTCTTGCATTTACCTGGAACTTCTATACTTGTATCAAAGAAAAACCAGATACATTCATATTCTTGATCAAGGCCTTCTCTTACCATCTCTTCATAGATGTATCTTGGATTTCCTGTATAGTTACGTCCATTGCTGCTCTGAAATATAATCATCTTTTTATTTACTGGAATCAGATATGTTAATACTTTATATATCTGAATCGTAATATTCTTAATCAGTTGCTTCATACGTGCACTCCTATTTACTTACTTCAAAGAATGAATCTCTGCGATTCTTCTTATCAAACATCATATTGTACTGAATCATACGATACTTCTGTATTATACCATAATATGGTGATCCTTTATCATTAATCTGATAAAATTTTCCATTCTTTCCCCAATATCCCTGCGATGTGATCGTTGGAACTTCTTTTCGGACCTCATTTAAAAATCTCTGATATCCTGTCATCTTTACTCCAGCTGTCTGGGTCAGGATACTTTGGATATAGTTCATGCTTGTCTTCTCTATATGCTGTCCTTTAATGTCATAATTGGCCCAGATCACGAATGGTACCTGATAACGCTTCATCATCTGTTCGCTGCTCCAAGTCTGATATTGACCGTTTGTGATCTTATTCATAAATTCATCTGTCAATCTTGGCTGATGATCTCCTAAAAATAAAATGATCGTTGGCTCTTTACATTTTTCAAAATAACTTGTCAGCTGTTTTAAACTGTCATCTGAATATTTGATCAGATTTAGATATCTGTTGGCCTCAGCATCATATTTGCTGCTTTCAATCTTGATCGGCTGTTTAAAGTTGGCTGCATCCTTATCATAAGGACTGTGATTCTGGATCGTCATATTATACATATAAAATGGCTGATCTGTCTTCTTACGATTCTTTTCATATTCAGAAATAATGCGATCTACATTTGCCTCATCAGAAATATACTCTCTAACCCTTTTTACATTCTTAGGAAAGTCAAATTTATCAATAAAATCCGTAAATCCAAAATCTTTATATACAGCTGGTCGATTATAATTATACGGATTGAACGGATGCATCGCTTTATTTCCAGAATATCCTTCTGCCTTTAGATTACTAACTAGTGAAGGCATCTGCCCATGAATATAAAGCTGAAATGCTGTCGTTCCAGCTGATAAAAATCCAAGAGTATTCCCTGTCAACAATTCAAATTCTGTATTCGCTGTCTGACCACCTACAATCGATGCATACGTATATCCTGTCACACAATTCTTCTTCAAACTATGGAAATAGGGCATATAATCTTCGTTCGTCTTAAAATCTCCCAGCACCTTAATATCTGCGAATGTTTCATTGACAACTGTTATGATATTTGGATATTGCTTTGCTGTACTTTGCTGTTCATTCGCTGATTTCTTTTCATATTCCTGAATGATCTGATCAACCTTCGCTGTTGTATATCCTTCTGGCTTCTTCACGACCGCATATCCAACACTTCTTGCAAATGTCAGCACGCCTCCATATTTTTGATAACTTTCCATTGGACGGAACATACGAATATTGATCTGGTGCTCTTCCATAAAATCAGACAGTATGATCTGATTTGTGAACAATCCGCATCCTAATGCAACAACAATAAATCCTGCAATGTGAAATACTCTTTTTTCTGTAACCTTTACCTCATGAAGTCTTAAAAATGTAAAGAAAAATGCCATCCATACCAAGATCACACTATATTGTTCAAACGTCAATTTGAATGTATAATTACCCATCACGCTAGTAGCCGTCTGTACTGTTAAAATATCTGGTGCCATCATCGGAATCCCGCGAAATTCATATACAACACATACAACTACCGCAAAGATAAACAATACAAATGGTACGATCACTGATCCAACTCTGATGCTGTTCGTCAAAAATATGATCAGCAGATCCACCAAAATGATCATTGCAAGACTTAGAACGATCCAAAGTGGCTCTTTCTGATAGAACTGTGTCGGCGGAAATGCACACTCTGCTTCATTGATCAAAAATTCTGACAAGATCCATCCCATAACTGGTGCGATCACTCCAAGAATGATCACAAAAGCCCTGTCAACCTTCTGACTCAAACGAATGTCGCAAACTGTTACAAATACCATCCAAAAACATGCCAAAAATACAAATCCCATACGTTTCAGGTAAAAATCAGTCTGCACATGATACATTGGCTTATTTGATAAAAAGAATCCAAGCAATGCAAACACGACCAGTAATTTTAAAACTGCGGTAACTTTATATCTCTTTTTTTCACTTTTAAAAATATTGCTAATTTCTATAAAATGCATCAAAAACTAATCCTTTCATCTATAGCATTATCTTAAATTCTTTTTGTTTGATAACGCAGAAAAGAAGAATTCCGTCTCTAGCCGTTCATAACCTCTATTGTCAACGAAATTCCTCTTATATCTTAATTCATAACTCTTGCTATTTATTCGCTGTTGTTCCGTTTAATCCAAGATCCTGTTTGATCTTTGTTGTAGAAATTCCTTCTGTTCTTGGAAGATATACGACTTCACAGTAATCTTTTAAGAAATCAAACTTACCTTTCCAGTCATCTCCCATAACAAATGTATCTACATGATATTCTTTCACATCGGAAATCTTCTGATCCCAATTTTCTTCTGGAATCACAAGATCCACATAACGAACTGCTTCTACCAGTTTTTTTCTTTCTTCATAACTGAAATAACATTTTTTCTGTTTTTCATTCCAGTTAAACTCATCTGTTGATACAACTACAATTAAATAATCACCTAATTCTTTTGCTCTGCGCAATAAATTGATATGTCCCGCATGCAGTAAATCAAATGTTCCATATGTGATTACTTTTCTCATATCACACCTCCGTGTCTTCTATCTTACTTTGTTTTCTCTTCGTATACTTTACTTACTTCTTCAATCGATCCATGAGAAATGATCTTTCCTTTTTCAAGTAGGATTGCCTTATTACATAATCTCTTTACCTGATCTAAAGAATGAGATACAAATAATACTGTAACTCCCTTGTCAAACATACTCATGATCTTTGCTTCACTTTTCTTTCGGAATTTCGCATCTCCGACAGATAATACTTCATCCAGGATCAAGATATCTGGTTCCACTAATGTTGCAACAGAGAATCCAAGTCTTGATTTCATACCTGAAGAATAGTTCTTAACTGGGACATCTATAAATTTGCCCAGTTCTGAGAACTCTATGATCTCATCTAACTTCTCATCTAAGAACTTCTTTGAGAATCCAAGAACTGCTCCATAAAGATAAATATTCTCACGTCCTGTATACTGTTGATCAAATCCAGCACCTAATTCAAGCAATGGAGCGATCTTCCCCTTGGCTGTCACAGTTCCTTCCGTTGCTTTTAATACCCCTGCAATAACCTTTAACAGCGTACTCTTTCCAGCTCCATTCAATCCAAGGATTCCAAGTCGATCCCCTTTGTTAAGGGTAAAATTAATATCTTTTAATGCCCAGAATTCATTATATGAAATCTGATGTTTCAATAACTTGATCACATAATCTTTCAGATCATCAACCTTTTCCTGACTTAAGTTAAACTTCATTCCAACATGTTCAACTTTCAATACTTCTTTCTTTGCCATGATACCCTCCTAAATATGCAGAATGAATTCATCTTGCTTCTTATAGAAGAAAATCAATCCTACAATAACACTTACGATTGCAAACACGATGGATGCAGCTAAAAACTTCATATTCATCGGCATACCAAAAACAGCCTGTCTAAAATTATGGATCAAAAGATATAATGGATTACATTTTAAGATCCATCCAAAACCTGATTTTAATAACTTCTCTGGTTTGTAGAAAATTGCTGATGCATACATAATGATCATTAATCCTACAGACCATAAATATTCTAAGTCTCTAAAGAATACTGCCATCGTAGATAGGATCATTCCAACTCCAAAAGCTGTGATCAGTAATAAGATCAATGGAATGATCGCCTGTGCCAGATAAATGGTTGGATATACCTTCAAAACAATAGATACTACTACCAACACGATCAAAGAGATAGCAAAAATAATATAATTAAACAATACACTGGATAATGGATAAATATATTTTGGCACATATACTTTCTTGATCATTCCTGCATTCGTCCTGATCGCTTTCATCGCACCATTTGTCGCAGATGAAAAGAAACTATACATCAAACGTCCACATAAGATATATACTGGGAAATGTGGATCCTTGTTTCCAAACAATGTACCAAATACTACACTTAGTACGATCATTGTCATTAACGGTTCTAACAGTGTCCATAAAATACCTAAATATGATCTTCTGTATTTTAACTTAACACCTTTCTTTACAAGTTCCCATAAAAGGAATCTGTACTTTTTAAAATTTTCAATATAAGATTTCACTGTACTTCTCCATTTTGATATTTTTAATTTACACCTTGCTATTATACTATTCCTTAACAGATTATTCAACTATCTAAAATCTTCCGATCAAAAATTTAGCTTTTGTATTAACAAATGTTATTATTGAGTATTCAATGATCATCACAAGGATCATTGCCCCAAGGCAGTCAATATAATATCTCCATGCCATGATCCCTGGCATTCCTGATATGATCTTCCATCCTGCAGTTGCAGTAGAAATAATATAAAACGGTCTTTGTGTACACATTAATATCAAAGAATTCTTTCCAAAATAATTCAGTATCGTAAACGGAATATAATCTTCAAGAAATTCAAAGACAAATAGTGCTCCAAAAGATCCAATGATTCCTGTAACAAAAAATAGTGGTGGTTGAATACCTAAAGACATATTATTTAAATCTACACCATTATTTTGCTGTGATAAAAAGATATTTCCAATTGTAAATACCAGTCCAATCATAAATCGGATTTCTCTGGATGTTACTTTACTGAATAACATACATCCAATATGTCCTATCTCCAAAAACCATAATGCGATCAATGCTTTACTGATCGGTAAGATCAAAAATGATATTCTTTCAAATGTTAATGGATCCACTGAAATGATCAAGTGTCTGATAAAATAAGACTCCCAAATTCCAAAAACAGGTATCACGATCAATATCACGATCCTCATCCATTTCGGAAGATATTTGATAAGACAGAAAAACAGGATTTCCGCAATAAATAACACCGGTAAAAACCATAGTGCAAATGTTCCTCTTAATGTGATCGTTGCCAAAATATAAGATTTGATCGCCGGAATATCAATCCTGTGCTTCATGATCATCGTTGCAAATCGAAATCCAATCGACAAAATACTAAATAAGACATATGGCAGCATCAATGACTTCAATAACTTTACTGCATACCCCTTTAATGTCTGTGTCCGATAAGAATCTGCATACCGGATCAGATATCCGGCGGCAACAAAGAAAATTGCCATCTTGAATGATGCCGCCCATGTATCAACTGGATTACCAAGCTTCGTAATATGTCCCCATGTTACCATCAAGATTCCTAAGCCTTTACACAGATCTATATATTTTATTCTCCTCTTTCTGTCCATTTTAATATCCTTTGCTTATGATATATTCATACGTACGTTTACTGTTATCGTTATCACGATATTCAAAATAATAATCTTTTAATTTTGTATATTCTTCTTTTTCTTTAAATCCATTGTGAATATACTCTTCAATTCCATCGATCAATTTCTCATATTCTGTATAACGTTCTCCAAATAATTCATGCTCCATATCCAGATAACTTCCATGTGCCTGCATATACATATCATAATCAAACTGGTAGAATAATACTGGTTTATCAAGATAACATACATCCCAACATACACTAGAATAATCTGTGATCAGCATAGAACATTTCTTCATGATCTCATTTAATGGCTCTGTTCCAAATGGGATCAACTCAATGTTATCTCCACTGACATTAAACTCACTTAAATAATCTTTAAACTTTGGATGAATGTAAAAGATCAGTTTTACATCATTTTCTTTTAAGATTCTTGCAAGTTTCTGACTCTGTAACAGTTTCATGTAGTTTTTATAATAATCACTTGCCTTAAACTCTTCTGCACTCTTTTCTTCCAGCCATGATCTCCATGTCGGCATTGCAAGAATGATCTTTTCCTCTGGTTTTGAAGTATCTTCCAGAACATCCCATCTCGTAAATCCAAGAATCGGTGCATCTCCATCTTCATATCCAAAATTCTCTACAATGATCTTATGCTCAAATCTTGATGTCGTTGTAAAATGAGTCATAGGACTTGAACCTTTCATTCCAAAAATCGGATGTACACGTTTTAATGCTGTCACCCCATGCTGTAAAAACAAGATATTATGTTTTGAAATACGATTTGAGATCACATTTGGTTTTGCTCTCCATGTATATAAATGTTTCTTTGAATCAGAAGCTATATATAAATTAGCAACAAGTGAATATAAAATATGTCGAAAACTCATAAATGGAATCACATGCTTTCCATATTGCTTCATCTTATCATAATCAGCAGAATCTGTATCGAGAATATAATAAATATGCTGCTTCTTTTCTTTTGGAAGCTGCTCCATACAATATTTGAAGAAATAATATCCATTATCCTGCGCCATAGAGCAGAATTTTTCAAATACTAACCATACTCGTTTCTTTTTCCAATATGGTAATAACAACGTATAAACACCAAAAGCTGCTAATTCCTTGATCTTTACATCAAATCCATCATATTTTGATCTTGTACGATAAGTAAATGCCATTTTGCATGTGATCGTCGAATAAGGGAAAATAATATGCTCTTTATCAACATCACATTGATAATTCATCAGTAATAATTTTAATCTCTGCCATCTGCTCCAATATGCACTTACTCTTACTTCTTCTCCATTCTTCTCTGTTACAGCAAATACATCCCAAAACAGTTCTTCCAGTGATAATACCGACATATCGATCTGAGCATCAATGATATAATGATCACCTGATCTCGTTACTTTATATTCAAATGGATAATCGATCGTCTCCACTTTACTTCGATATGATAATATGACATTTTTGATTCCAGCTTCTTTGTTTTTATATTTCATTTTTACATGAACTTTTGAACCTTTAATCTTGAATTTCAATACTTGTCCACGCATATTACGAACAGATAACTGTGCCTGATCTCCCATAAATACAGAAAATCTTCCATCTACTTCATTCATATAAGGAATCACACTTGTATCCGCAGGCTCGAATGTATTCTGATAGATGATATCATGTTTCTTGATCCCTGTCATATATACAGAAGATTTATCTAATTCATCCATCGCTTCTTTTCGTTTTGCATATTCTTTACGATCTACAAAGAAATATGGCAGTTTGTTGCCATTTTCATCTTCTAATTCGATCATCAACTGATATCTTCCGTTCATATCTGCAATTTCAAGCGAAAGAAATTCATCAAAATATTCCTTAATACAATGATCTTTCCATTCTTTTTCTGTCAGATTCCTTGTATAAATGATCTGATTTTTCTTATTTACAAATAACAGTTTCTTTGGCTGGCCTTTCTTGCCTTCCTCAAACTTAATCTCCAAATGGTCTTCCATTACTCGCATGGATGCATTGATCATCTTTTTCTTATTGAAAGAAAATGTCTCTCCTGCTTCTCCATGATAATATTCTGTCTCAAACTTTGAATACACTGGAAGATCTGCAAAGCATCTCTTGATCTCTCTCTTATGAAGTTCTTTTCTGATCTTAGCACTCTTTCTTTTTAACACTTCTTCTGCATAGGTTCTTGGAAGTGTTCGTGTAATAAAAATATAATCAAAATCATCAAGATAATTATCATGTAAATGACTGCTTAATTCTGGATTGAAAAAACGTTTTTCAAAGATCACTACATCTTCATCTTTCTTAGCGATCTGTGCGATCGTATCGATCGTCTGTGCTGTTTTTACGTTTGGATAGTGCAAAACTCTTCGTTTCTTTTCTTTGTTAAAATTGTAATCGATCGTTGGCATATCACACATATTTCCATGAAAAACAAGTTCTGCCATATTCTTTGCAGCATCAATAGAATCATACTGAATATATTTTTCTGTATATTCCATATCATTTTCATAAGAATCCTCGCGGAATGTCTCGTTGACCAGACAATCTCTTAATGCTTCCTTGTCATAGATCTTTCTAAATGGCAATTCTTTGATATCAAAATACATTCCTCTATCGTGCATGTATTCTTCATAGTCATACATATATAATATGATTGGTTTTCTTGTAATCGAGTAATCAAAAAATACGCTTGAATAATCTGTGATCAGTGCATCAACACTATTTAAAAATTCATATTTGTCAACACCACTTGGAAATGGATAAATATGTTCATAATTATCCAACTTTACAAACTTCTGCACAATTGGATGAAAGTTTACATATAACTTCTGATCATCCTTTAAATTCTCATCTAGATAATGTAACAGCTGATTGATCTCTCTGCTATATTCAGACGTGTTCACATCATGATTGCTCTGTCCACGCCATGTCGGCATATATGCCATCGTTGTATAATCTTCATTTCCAAGCTTCTTTGTTACATGATCAGCCTTCTCATGATCCATAAAAATACTATTTCTTGGATATCCATTCATCACAACAGTTCCTGTATACAAAGCTTCCAGATTATAATCTTCCATGATCACTTTTCTTGTAAATTCATTTGGGAACATGATGTAGTTGGCATGTAAGAAGTTATGTTGCACATTATACATGGATTCAATTCCAAAACGCATTCGTTTTCCTAATGTTTTTAACGGTGTTCCATGCCATGTCTGTAGGTACACCTGTTCATCTCTTCGAATGAAATACGCCGGAAAAGAACTGTTATTGATCAGATACTTAGATGTTGCAAGTACTTTTACATATTTAAAATCTGCAATATCTACAAGTTCTACTTTCAATCCGATAGAATCAATAAATTTCTGATCACGTTTCTTATCATTCGTCGCAAAATAGATCTTGAAATCTTTTGATTCCGGCATTTTCAAAAACTCCTGCAAGATCGCCAAGGATGAATCTGACACATCCTTGCCGTGAAATGACTCAAAGAGTGCTTGTTTTTCATTGATCTTGCCATGTTTATAATACCAGGCATAGATAAATTTCATCTTTGGAGTTTTTGGAAATAATCTTTTTACAAATCGAATAATTTTTCTTATTTTATCCATGTTTCCTTCTTAAACCTTTCAATGACCTTCTTAAAGATTGTTCTGCCTTATGGCATTGTTTATTTTTTATTTTCCCTGCATCATATTAAATACTTTTTCAGATGAATTTTCACATTCATATGGAATATATGTTTCATGGAATGCATCGACTCTCTGTTTTGAATTCTCAATCGTTTCATCCAGATGCTCAATCGCATCTAACACCTCATCAGACGTATATAGTAATGGTCCTGGTGCTTCTTTTTCGATATCAATATTAAATCCACGAAGCTTATCTCTATATTCATCCAGATCATATGTAAAGAATAACATTGGTCTGTCGAGAACTGCATAATCAAACATTACAGAAGAATAATCTGTGATCAGAATGTCTGTAATGATATATAAATCTTCAATAGATTCATAATCCGTAAGATCATACACAAATCCATCTGCTGGAACTCCTTTCCAACCTTTTGCTGAAAAGTGATGCAGTCTTAAGATCAATACATATTCATCTGAAAATTTTTCCTTCATCTTCTCAAGATCTAGCATTAATTCAAACTTATCACGCACTCTCCATGTTGGTGCATACATGATGACTTTCTTATCTTTTGGAAGTCCTAATTTTTCTTTTAATCTGCCCATTTCTTCTTCGTTATTAGAAGAATACAAAATATCTGTTCTTGGATATCCAGTATCCATGATCGTATTTTCAAATTTAAATGCAGATGGTGCAAGATCCGCAACAAACTTACTTTGCACGATCAGATAATCCCAACGTTTACACTTTCTAATATACTTCTTTTCTGATTTCTTTGTAGGGAAATCGCCTGGTACATCCAATCCAATTGTCTTTAATGGTGTTCCATGCATCGTCTGTACTTCAATCTGCCCTTTTCTCTTCTCATAAGAATCAGCAAAATTTACATTATTCACAAAGTATTTTGCTCTTGCCATATAATATAAATACTTCCAAGATAGTCTTCTGACTCTAACACCATTTCCCGTGATTGGAATGCATTCATCTTTTAATGACCAGATACACGTATAATCTGGATGATTCTTATCAATATATTCATATAAATATCTAGGGTTACAGCTAAATTTACTTCCCCACATAGATTCAAATACGATCCATTTTTTCTTTAATGGAAGAAGTCTTAATAACGGATATAAGAATCTGTTGACAAAAGCTCTTTTCTTCGCACTTCTTGTCAGGAATTCCTTGACCCTCAGCGTAGTAAAATACAGAAAATCATCTTCTGGATCAATAATAAATCGATATCTTCTTTCTTTCGTGTAGTATTTTTTATCAAAAACTTTATGTTCCCCACCAAGTGCACATACCTTCTGCTGTTCATTATTTTCATATAAAATAAACACCTGACGACGTCTTGCATAAAGATTCTTGATGATTTTTTCGTCCTTTAAACTTAAAGAAATGACTACTTTCTCCTCTTCTCCATGTTGATTCACGGATCCTGTTCCAAGAATAATCTTTTCTTCTTCTAATGGATCTTCTACATACAATGTTGCTCTCTGCCAGTTACCGATATTTTTATTGATGATCTCAAATGAAAACTGTTCCTCATTCTGTTTTACATCTCGTATCACAGGTACTGCCTTTCGATTTAACAAGTAACATCTATGATCTCCTGATGTTTCTTCTACTAACTGATTCTTCTGGTTTTCTACAAAGATTCTCTTTTTCTTTTCTTTGTATACAGAAATAAATAAATTACCTTTTTTAACTGCAATATATCGTTTATTTTCTGGAATATCTGAAATATCCACAGAAACATCTTCCTGTGTTATAGCTGCTTTTAAGATTTCCGCATTATGTGCATCTTTCGCTTCATATAATGCATCAACTTTCTCAGAAAGTTTTAATCTTAACTGATCACCGTCCAATTTCATATCATTTAATTCAATGTTCTTTTGTGAAATTTTTACTTTAAAATCATATCTGTAAGACTTGCTAAGTTCGATCAGCATATGATCTTTAAAATATGTTTTCTTGTCCAATTTATTGCCAAGAGATTTTAAGATTCCTCTTAAAATAGTTTCTTTCTTCCATCTGTCTCTCTCATAAGTTAATAATATATGGTATTCTCCATCAAGCTTTAATTCTCTGATCTTAGCTGCATCCAGTATGATCCGGTATCCACAACCTTTATAATTTGCTAAATGGATCTGTTTTGTCTCGTTATCAATTTTTAAGCCAAATTTCTTCTGTGCATATTGTGACTTAATACTTTGTATTTCCAGTGGAATCTTCTCTCCTGTACTTAAGCATACCAAATGTGCTGATAATTTTTGTACATTTACATTTGGCACAGATAATCCTCGTAAGAATACATATCCTTCGATCACACATTGCTCTTTCTGCCATGCCACATCATAAATCAATTGAGTAAGTCTCCACTGATCTAATGCCTCTGTCATATCTGCCTTATCACCAGTTACGATCGCTTTCGGGAATTTTCCAATATATTTGTTGCCCTTTTTCACGATCTTTAAATTCTTATAATTATCAACTTCATATTGACGCAGTTTTACTAATCGTTTTTCATCCAGATTCATCAAAGCCACATATTTTTCACGATATAAAACTGGTAACTTATCGATCGTTTCTAAAGGAATTGTTTCTTCTATATAATCTTTAATGATCTTCATCATCTCGAGTGTTCTGTTATCTGAAAGATAAATACAGTTGTTCACATAGATCATCAGATCAATATATAACCATTTATAATATTTTGCATCCCATAATTCTTGTTCTTTGACATTCTCCTCAAAGAATTTATCTACCATACGTAAAACGGTAATACGATCTCTCATATTCGTAAAGTCATCTGCTCTCTGCGTAATAGACTTATTAGCTCCATCACGAATTCTCCAACGATAACAGACATCCTGCACCATTGTCACATTATTAGCAAGATAATGCATAGGAATCGTTACTGGAATATCTTCATAGAGAATTCTCTCTGGAAATTCAAAATGATTACGATCCCAAAACTCTTTCAAAATTAATTTATTCCATGAGGTTGTATCATAAATCAGATCCGTATTGTCTGTAATATGTGTTTTATCGATATATTTTCTAAATGCAATTTCATGCAGATTCGACACATGGTCTTTCTTTGAGTTAAATCTCGCAACACTTCCAACTACCATCTCGCTATGATTTTTCTCTGCTGCAAGATACATTTTCTCGTATGCATCATCTGGAACAATATCATCTGAATCAAGAAAAATAATGTATTTTCCTTTTGCATACTTTACTCCTGTATTTCTCGCATTTCCAAGTCCACCATTTACCTGTCTTACATACTCAAAATGATCATATCGACTAGCAAATTTCTTGGCAATGTCTGTACTTCCATCTAAAGAACCATCATCAACCATGATGACCTGCAGATCCTCTAATGTCTGATCTACAACTGATTGCAGACATTCTTCCAAATATTCTTCTACGTTATAAATTGGTATGATAACACTTACTTTTATCTCTCTCATCACTTACTCCTATCTCTCTGGGAATTTCAATTCAATATCTCCTGGGATATTATAATACATCTTATAACGCCATACCCATGCTGGATTATATACATCTAAACCATAACAGTATGTATCTCCAAGCGGTATTTCCTTTAATTCAATCTTCTTCTCTCCTTGTTTTATCTGTGTTTGTATATATTGAAGTCTGTCATTCACTTGTCCATGAACAAAATAATATACACCAATATTTCCGATCATCACAAAGAAAATACACATCATGATCCCTGTGTTTAAATATCCTTTGCTTATCTTTAAAAATCCACTTCGTATACTATACGATAACAATACTCCAAGATATAAAACGAAAAAGATATATGTTACATAAAAACAACGAATTGCAATCGGACTTGCAACGATCAATGGTCCCATTAAAATCAGTTGTGACCATAAAATGATCTGAACGATCACCTTATCCTTAAAATCTGTAATAAACCATGCACTAAAAGCTGCCAATGCTAAACAATACGTCGTTACTATTACAGCCTGCGCTGCATTGCCCCATGCCAAATAATCTTTCCATGTACCAAGATTCATAAAATTAAATATATAAAATGCTAAAAAACCACTGAACAGAACCAAGAACAATCCTTGTCCTTTCTTCTTTCTCTTTTGGAGTAATATCAAAATCAATCCACATGTCATTATATTTAATAAATGATTCGGCATGATCCAATAATTAATGATCGTGTCTGCGTATACCTTTAATGCAGAGGCAAACCATTCAAAGCTTAATTCAAACGCTGCGATCTCTTTTCCTGTTCCCTGTGATGTATGTGCCGCAGCCATACGATATGCGCTATTCGAGAACATCCAGAATGCACCAATACCAACCATGATCAAATGAAGTAACATTCCTTTATGCAGCTTCTTATATTGTACACCATAAATAATTAAAAAAGCGATACTTAGTACAATTAGATATACCGTTGAATTTTCAAGAACCAAGCTTCCAAGAAATGCATTGATCATTGAAATCCCTGTTTTCAACTTCGACACTTTCTTTTCTTTGAAAATAGATATATGATATAGCAAAAATCCAAGAATCATCGTTGCACTAACACAGAAATTTGAAAATCCTGATACCCATCCATACGTCTGACTCATTAAGCTTGTTGGAATATTGACTACAAAAAAAACACAAATTAAAAATGATAATATCTTATATTCTGTTAATTGATATATCAAGTATAACATTGCAGTCATTATCCCAGAAATAGCCATACTTCTCAATACGATCGGCAATCTTGTTAAAACAATGACCAAAATATCTCCAAAGTAACGTCCATTATATCCTTCAAACCACGTTTTTAATCTCATGATCCCTACTTCACTTCCCCATCGCCAATCATCCAGTGCTTCCGGCACCCATAACTGCCAAATGGAAAATAATACAAAAAATATGATCAATATCCAAAATATTGATGATTTCTTTTCTTTTTTCAATGTACTGTTACTCCTTCTTTTGTTACTAATCTTTTGACCCAATCTATAAACTTCTCATATCGAATTAATTTCTTAAACCATTCTAATACAATCGATGTCACCAATGAAATTGCCATAAGTACTATATAATCTAACCATGCATAATAAAATGAATATGTAAATTCATGGAAAAATACGTCTCTGTAAAATGAATGAATCAAGAAAATATTCATAGAATGTTTTCCTATAAATTCCAGTATAGTATTTACGATCGGAATTTTTGACACATAAAGATATGCAAAAACAATCCACAGCAATGGAACAATTCCATAATTCAATTCTGTACACACAGTAACATCACATGTTATATACAATTTAAATGTCACATACAATCCCACAAGAAACATTATGAATATCAGCCATTTATAATACAAAGCTCGTTTTTGCACCCATTTTGCTATTTTGGTAAATATATCATTTTCTGCAAAAATCACGCCACAAATTACAATAAACAAAAATGATAAGCATGAATTGTTTCCCTGAAATCCTATTCCAAATATTCTTGGCATAATAAATGTCAATACAATTGTAGCTATCCCTCCAATTTTTTTGCATAAGCAATCTACTACAGGTACAATTATAATTATTGTAACTGCCAGACTCATGTACCACCATGCACCATTCATACTCGGAGTTCCCAAAAAAGCACTCAATCCCAACATATCCAATATAATATTAGCTATACCATGAGATTTCATATACACCTTTATAGGCATTCGATCTATTATCGAACATATAAAAAAAGCACCAACAAATACAAACCAATATCCTTTATATAATTTAAGAAGCCTCCTTTTTATCCACCCATCAGCTGCTCCCTTTTTTTCTGACAGTTTCATATAAGATACCGCGAGACCATACGCTGATAAAAATGCAAAAAAACTGACACAATTCTTTCCAAACCATGAAAGCAAATTCACAATTCTTTCTGTCAATGGAAAAAAAGACACTTCAAAATTCTGATACATACTCGGACTATTAAAAAGATGATGATACAGCAAAAATATCACAGCAATTCCCTTCAACTGTAATGTATTTTCTTTTGTAAATTTCATATTTTATAATTCTCCAATCATTCTATAGCATCCTCATATCAGCTTTTCTTTCTGCGGTGCATGTACCTTTTTATTTTCTATATTTCTCCGCAATCTCCAACAGTTCTTCTACTCTTCTCTCAAAGGAATATTCTTTTTTGATCATATCGTACTGTTCCAGGGCTTTTGCTTTTACGGCTTCATAATCGTTTTCTACTTTTTTGACGCAGGCATCAAATTCTTCTTTTGTATCGTAATAAAGTACTGCATCCGGGAAAATTTCCTTCATTTCCTCACAACCGTCTGAGATGACCGGCAGTCCGCATGCCAATGCATCAAAAATACGGTTATTGATGATCTGGTTATCCAGCATGTCTTTCCAGTGATCATTCAGTGTAACTTTTGCGGAACGGTACAGTGCCGGAAGTTTCTCATTCGGCATAAATGTGCTATCTACCACATCTTTATGTTCCGGCATCATCTCATCCCAGCCACTTCCCCATA
>ENA-OOWV01000838-OOWV01000838.1-human-gut-metagenome-genome-assembly--contig:-NODE-838-length-22202-cov-9.591367_pt1 | contig 22202 bp, 8 predicted proteins | sample MGYA00241584_ERZ501337 | MGnify/ENA primary metagenome ERZ501337 (study PRJEB25962, sample SAMEA2042744) | human gut metagenome | biome: human gut; feature: human-associated habitat; material: faeces... | reverse complement strand
AATATTGGAGCAGAAAACTTTCAAAGTTTTCCACCCCAACTATTGACTTTCAGCCTTTTTAATTTAATAAACACTTAAGCAATCCTGCCTAAGTGTTTATTTTTTATATGCTTTCTAATAACAATTGATTTAATTGTGCTAAGTCTGTTGCCGTGAATCTGTTGTTTTCATCAAAATCTCCTGCTAATGCATATTCATTTTCTAATTCTACTAATTCTAGTACTGCTTGATTTATTGTTGCTAGGTCTGTTGCTGTTACTCTTCCATTTCCATCTAAATCTCCCATTACTGCTATTTGTAGTTCTATTTTTTCTTCATCTTTTGTTACTTGTAGTGTCATTCCAGTTCCTACTAATTCACCTTCGCCTAATTCATTTCCGTCTTGTTTTATTACTTTAACTGTTCCATTTGTTTTTAGATTATTTATATAATCTTCTAATGTTGTATTATCTTCTACTCTTGATATATATTTATCTCCTTCATTATAGTTCTTGATGTCATAATCACCAATTTTATATTTTTCACTTGATAAATATAATCCTCTTACTGGTCCTGGGTCTGGTTCTTGGTTTATAGTTACTGTTTTTGTTATATTGTCTAAGTATGTTGTTTGATCAGTAGCATATGAATAATATGAACTATTATCTACTTTGAAATATGTTGTTCCTATTTGGGCATTTTCTTTAGCTCTTAAAGTTAATTTACAAACTTCGTCTACTTTAGTATCATCATCAAATTCCATTACTATTTTGTTTTTTGATTCGCTGTAACTAAAGTAACTTAATTCTTCATCACTATACTTGTTGCTAAAGTCGCTGCTTTGTACTTCTTCAAACAAATCTGTGTCATAGTATATATATCCGTCAAAATATGAAATGTTTTGGTTTACATTTTTTAAACTTATAGTTATTTCTATTGTACCATCTGTTTCATATTTTGAGGTATCTGCTGTAACTTCAACATATGAATAGTCTGCATTTCCTACAGCTTTAGTGTTTGTGATTCCTATAGAAATTATAATTGCTATGATTATTATTGTAATTATTTTTTTAATTATTGTTTTCATTTCTTACACCTCCCATTTGACTATTATCATCATTAGCTAATGCTTGTCTTAACAATGTTAAATCTGATGGTCTTATCTTTCCGTCTAGATTTACATCTAGTGCTAATTTCTTTTCTACTGTGTCAAATTGAGATGTATCATCTTGGCTTATATATTTGCTTGCCTTTGTCTTATCAGAACCTTCTAGTTTTCCGTTTCCATCAACATCTCCTAATACTATTATTGTTAATTCTATTTTTTCTTCGCCTTTAGTTAATACTAATTTCATTCCTGTTCCTATTAGTTCGTCATTACCCAATATTTCGTTGTTTCTTGTAATAATTTCTATTTTATCTGCGTTTGTTGTTATATTGTCTATTAAATCTGCTGTAATTGTTCCTTTATTTTCTTCGTCTTGTCTATATGCTCCTATTCCTGGTTTTACTCCGAAGATATATTGATCTCCGTCTACATATTCTCCTGCATTTGCATCTGTTGAATATTTATCTACTGTTGATATTACATATTTGTCTGTTTTTAGATATAATGGTTGATCCCATACTGCATATAATGTAGTGTTTTGATTTAATGTAAATGTGTCTCCTGGTGTAAATTCTGCTTCTTTTGCATCTGATGATGTTGCCCATCCTTTAAATGTGTATCCATTTCTTGTTGGTTCTTCTGTGCTTAATTGTATGTCTTCGTCTTCATATTTAATTTGGTCTGCTGGCACTATTGCACCTTCTCCATTATCATTTGCATCATAATGTATTGTGTATTCTTCACCTTTGTCTTGATTGTTTAAGATGTCTATACTTAGTACTGTGTCTGTATTACATGGTGTTGGTGTATTAACTTTCAAATATTTATCATTACTTGATATTATTTGGTCAATAATCATTTTTCCAGTACTTTCTTCTTTCTTAAATACTATATCTAATTCTAGGTCTTCATCTATTTTCTTGTATCCTTCAGGTGCTGATACCTCTCTAAATATATATTTAAGTGTTTTTTCTTCAGTTGGTATATCCATTCTTGTTAATCTAGTGCTGTAGTCTTTGTCTTGTTCAATATAGCAATAATCTAGTTTTCCTTTTCCATAGTCATTGTTCATTGTTTCTGCATATAGTGCTGTGTTTTCATTATCTGGTAACCAAACTTTGAATAATGCCATATTTTCAATTGGGTCTCCTGTTTCAGCGTCTTTCTTTGTTATATCAAGTGTGTATTTGTTTAAATCTTTTTCGTTTAGGTTGTTTATTGTGATGTTTAACAAGTCTTTTTTCTTACTCTTGATGCTTGCATCTCCAGATAAGATTGTTGGATTGTCTTTCATTACAATTTTTCCATTTGAGTCTTCTTCAAATTCTACTTGTAATATAACTGGTTCGTCTAGTTTAACATATCCATCTGGTGCTTGTGTTTCTGTTATTTCATATTTGTATACACCTGGTTTTTCTGGTTTTTGTAGATTTTCTATTTTAGCTTTACCTTTATTGTCTGTTGTATAACTTCCTACATATGTTTCTACATTTTCCATGTCTGGTTCATCTTCTGTTCCGACATTTTCTTGTCCAATCATCTTTACATTAAATTGTGCATAACTGTCTGTAATTTGTTTTCCTGTTTTCTTATCTACTTTATTTGCAATTATTGTGTATAAGTTGTCTCTTGGTTCATTTGTTGGGTCTAGATATATAATAGATTCGTCCTCTTTATATTCAAATCCCATATCTTTACAGTCAACTTCACTTACTTTTCCAGTATTTTTGTCTCTTTTATATTTTCCTATCATTGTTTTACCATCAGTTTTAAATCCTTCTGGTGCATCTAATTCAGTTACTTTTATAGTAATGTTTCCATATCCGTCAAACAAGTCACTTGTAATCATACCTTCAGAATCTGTAACTGCTTCCCAAGTAGTATTGTATTCTCCATATTCTTGTTCAACTTCTATTTTAAATTTAGCTCCTGGTATTAATTCTCCATATTCACCATCATCAATATGGTGTTTTCTTAATATGAATTTATATCCATGTTTGTATTTTCTTATTGTATTTGTTACTGTTATTTGAACATTTCTTGTTCCGATTTCACCTGTTACTTCTGCATCATCTGGACAACTAATTATCTCGTAATATTTTACATTACCTTTTGTATCATATTGTACTAATGCCACAATATCTTGTAATGGTTCATATTCTTCTCTTTCTTCTTGATGTATTGTATATAATACTGTTTTTCCTGCATATGGTCTTCCTGCTTTTGTTTCTGTCTTACCATTTTCATCTGTCATTTTTGTTGTTACATTTAAGTCTGTGTCTGTAATATCTGTTTTTGTTTGTATTTTAGATGTAATTGTAAATTTAGAACCATCTAATGGTGTTTTTACAATATTTCCATCATCATCTTTTGTTTTTAGTATGTCAGTTATTTCCATATTTATTTCAGGTTCGTTGTTAACTTTTACTGTAATAACTTTGTTTGTATTGTCAATTGATACATCTAAGCCATCATCATCAATCTTAGTAAATTCTGGATAATCTAATCCTCCTGTTGCTGATTTTGTATAATCAACTTTTACTTTTACTAATCCTGATGTTTTTTGACTTCCAAATTTATATCCATCTGCTGTTGGTAATTTTTGATTTACATGAATATCTATTTCTCCGTCTTTTTTTATGTCTTCTACTTTTATAACACCTTTTTCAAGTATATATCCTTTTTTCTCAACATTTGCTGTTTTTGCATCTTTCATTTGTGAAATTAGATCTCCTCCTGCTTGTGTTATATCTATGTCAAACATTGAATCATTTATTCTTAGGTTTGTATCAACTTCTTGAGATACTACTTTTATTGTGTAAGGAATTCTACTATTTTCTAGTTGTTCGTCTGTTCTTACAGTTGCATATATATCTCCAGAACCGATTGGGTCTTCCTCTGTTGCTAAGAAGTAATTGTCATTTTCTATATTTGTTACTTTGCCGTCTCCGTCATATGTAACTTTAATTTCAAATGTTCCTCTTGATTTATATCCTTCTGGTATATATTGTTCTGTAAATGTGTATACTATTGTTTTGCTTACAATTTGTTCTCTTAAGCAAATGTATATTTTTCTTCTTGATGCGTCTGCTTCGCTTTCCTCAAATACTGTTTTTTCATTTGCTGTTGTTCCATCTGAGTTTTCTTCTTTTGATGTTATTTTGTATTTTACATTTTCATCTGATTTTGTTAGTGTTAAGCTTCCATATTCCTCACCAATTATAACTGCTATGTCATTTGAACCTGTTGGTATTAACTTAACTTTAGCTTTATCTGTGTTGCTCTTTAGGTCATAAATTAATCTGTTATCATTTACTTTTGCTGTTACTTCTATAATTCCATTTGATGTATATCCGCTTGGTAAAGGATCTATTTCTTTAATAGTAAATACTATTGTTTTATTCTTTGGTAATTTTCCTGTTTCATAATACAATTGTTCTTTAGATGTTAATTCTGTGCTTTCGTCTCCTACCATTCTTGCATTTGATTCGTTACCAGCATCATCTATTTCTTTATATCCAATTTGATATCTTACATCTTTGTTGTCTTTTATAACTGTGATTGAACTTTTATCTGGATTTTTGAAGTTGTAGTTTGGATCATCTTTATCCATTGTTGGATCTGATGGATCATCTGGATTATTATTATTGTCTTGGTATTCTGATACAATTACAATTATATCATGTGATCTTTCTGGATCTTCAATTGCATCTACTCTATTAGAATTTGTTGTTATTCCATTTTCTTTGATGTGTCCATACATGTCATATTCTACAGTTACTTCAAATGTTCCATCTCCTACTTTATAGTAGTCTGCTGGGTAATCAACTTGTTTGAATGTGTATACTATTGTCTTGTTTTGTGGTGTAACTCCTAATTCATAATGTAATTTTTCTTGTACTTCTGTTTCAGATGCTGCTGTTCCTATAACTTGCTCATTTGTAAATCCTCCATTTCCATCACTTTCTTTTGATGTAATGTCATATTTTACCTCTTTTACATCTTTTACTAAAGTTATACTTGATCTTGTTTCATTTTTAAATTTAACATCTACAGTTCCATAATCTTCATTTACATTTACTTCTGCAAATGTTGGGTTACTGTTTGATATTAATTTTAATGAATAGTTTGTTTCACCTTTTTCTAATACAATTGTAGTATTATTGTTATTATCTGCTTTGTATCCTATTCCTGGTGTATTTTCTGAAATTTGTATTGTAATTGTTCCAACTTCTTGTCTTCCTAATACACTTGCAATTCCGTCTGAACCTGTTGTTGTTGATACTTGTTGTCCATTTATAGATACATCATATAATGTTCCGTCAATTCCTAAACCTGTATAATTTTTGTCTTCATCTTTTATGTTAATATCATATGCATTATCATTTGGTATTCCTAATAATATGTGTACTGGTTCATCTCCACAATATTGTAATTTTCCTCCTAATGCTACTTGTATATTAACATTGCTTGGATTACTTAATATACTTCTAGATAACATGCTTCCATCTTCATTATATGTAATTTGTACTACTATATCTTGTATTTTTCTATATGAATCTGGTTTGTTAACTTGTGAAATTGTATAATTTACAACTCTTCGTGTTGATGTTTCTTTAAATGTATCTATTGCTTCTATTGCTTTACCATTTTCATCTGTAATTATAGTTTTATCCTTTATTGCACTTCCTCCAGATACTTCTTGTGATGTTACTTTAAATTGTATTCCTGAAATTGGTGCGTTTGTTGTTTTGTCTTTGTTATCAATTCCTATAACCATATCTCTTGGCATATTTCCTAAAACATTAAGTTCTATATATCTTTCGTTTTGGAATTTAGTTGTATCTATTTTTGTTACTTCATTACCTGAAATTATTGTGTATTCTTTTATTCTGCCTTGTTCATTAAATGTTACTTCTGCAACTATTGGTGTTGTATTTTGGTAATATCCATTTGGTGTTGAAGTTTGTTTTATTGTATACCTTATTGTTTCATTTTTATATGGTTTTGCTATATATGCTGTTAAACTTCCGTTTTGGTCTGTTATTGGACTTCCTGTTGCTGTATCACCTTTATCACTTGTAATTTCAAATGTTACATCTGAAAGTTTCTTTTCATTGTAGAATTTATCCATAACATTTAATTTTATTGCAAATCTTGGTTCATTTTTAATTTTTATTCTTAAATCTTCTACTGTTGTTGGTCTTACTGTGTCAATATCTGCTCTCTTTGCAGAAACTTCAAATAGTGGACTTTCTGATTTTGCTTCTTTTATTGTTCCATCTTTATTGTATGTTACTGTAAATTTCAAGTTATCTAATGGTATATATCCTTGTGGTACAGTTGTTTCAGAAAGTGAGTATTCTACTTTTTCTCCTGGTCTAATCATTCCAACTGTTGTTAAATTGTCAGATGTTATTGATGTTTTTTCTTCCTTATTTGATTGAATATCAAATTGTGCTGTTAATTTTGTATTTTCATCATATTCATCTTGTTTTTCAATTTTTAAATTAAATTTTCTATTATATAGAATTTTAATTTTTAAGTTATTGTTTTCAAAGCTTTCAACCTCTGCATTTGGTAGATTATTTTCGTTTTTAGTTAATACAGTTGCTGCTGATATTCTTCCATAATCATCATAAGCTACTTTTATTCTTATTGTTCCTGTTGCAAAATATCCTTGGTATCCCATTAAAGATGTATCTATTACATATTCATTTTCGCCTTTATTGATATTTCCACCCCAATATGTGTAATTTGTTTTACCTTGTGAATCTGTTGTGTAATATCCTATTGTTCTATATTCATAAGATGTTTTTGTTCCATAGTCATTTCCTCCATATGGAGATACTCGTATATTTGATAATCCTTGTTTAGAGACTGTATCAATTGCTGTTACGTCCATTGTTGTTATTGGTGCGTATTTAATTGTTATTCCTAAATTTGTACCATCTAATATTTCTACATCTAAGAATTCTTTAATGTTATTATTAGAATATGTTCCATCTATTGTATATTTTTCTATTCTTCCTTTATTGTTATATTTTACTGTAATTGTTGCTACTATTTTTGAATATTCCCATGTTAAATATCTTGGTCTATATTGTTGATATTGCATTGGTGATGATGGTGCTTGTTCTTCATAAATATAGTATGTTCTTTCTGCTCCATCTGTTTCTGTTGGTCCTACACCTACTTTTGCCCAGTTCCCGTCATCTGTTGTTGTATAGTTTTGTTCTAAGATTTCTCCTATTCCATTTCCTATATAATCAATGCTTGTATATCCTGTTGTTCCAGAATAATATCCTGGTGCTTGTGCTTTTGTTACTTCTAATATGCTATTTACAGTGTATACTGTTGTTCCTACTGTAAATGTTGCACTTTGTTTGTCTGTTGCATAATTTATTCTATCTATAGATGGATCTTTAGATAATGTATTTACTAAATCATCTAATGTTGCACCTCTGCTTTCTGATTCATATATGTCGCTTTGTACCTTAGAAATTCTATTTTGCATTGGTAATTTAGATGCGTCTACATATGAATATCCTGGTCCTCTTGTTGTACTTATTTTATATTTTCCTGCTAATGTGTCTCCAGTATACATATCAACTGCTTTTACATTCATAAATAAGTATGGATAATGTTTAATTGTTACAGATACTGTATGTCTTGTATGTGTTACTGTTACAAATCTTGTGTCTGCTACCCATCCAAGATAAGTGTTATATCCTCCAGGTACACTTACATCTTGTACAATACCATTTGCATCAAATGTTACATTAACAACAATTTCCCCTCTTATTGTTCTATATTGGTCTGATAAATTTGTTTCTTTTATCATAATACTTCTTGTTTCGTTACCATTTGGATTACTTGATACATATTTTCCATATTGAACATATCCTTCTCCATATGTATCTGTTGTAGTATTTCCTGTGTAATTATCATCTCTTGCATAATCAGATGTCATCATATAAACATCATAGTCTACATCTTTTAACTTAATACTATCATCATATTTGTCTACTGCTGTTATAGCTACTCCAAAGTCTTCTGTTTCATCATTTACAATTTTCAAGTCAATATTAAATCCGTCTGGGTCTATATTTGTTATTTCTGTATATCCTGCTCCTTGTAACATTTTTACAGAATCTTTAATCATTTTTCCTTGGCTATCATATGTTACCTCAATTATTAAATCTTCTGAAGGGAATTGGTATCCAGAAACCTTTCTAGTTTCTTTTATTGTATATTTAATTGTTCTATTAGCATAATCTTTGTCTAAGCCTAAAACTCCTTGTCCATTAATATCTGTTTGCATTGTGCTTGAGCTTAATTGAGTTCCATCTAATTCAGATTGTGCTGTAAATGTTAATCCTCTTAATGCATATGTTGAATCTTGACTATCTACTGCTGTTATATTGAATTTTAACATCTTACAGTTTTTTATTTCTACATTAATTGCGAAGTTATCTCTAGGATCTGTAATATTTGCTATTTTGCTAGCTGAAGCAAAATCTTCACCATCAATTACTTCTGCATTTGTTACATATCCATTTTCATCAAATGTAACTTCAACTTTTACTGGTTTTTCTATTGTTTGATATAAACTTGCAGCTCTTGTTTCTTCTATTGTGTATACTATTTTGTCATCCATTAATGTTTTGCCTAATTTTGCAATGCCTAAGCCATTACTATCTGTTAGAACATTCTCATCGCTTGTGTTTATAGTTGATGTTACTTTATATAATGCTCCTGATAAATTACTATTATCTAGTCTGTCTTTATTTGTAATATTAATTAAGAATTCTGGATAGTGTTTTAATGTTATTTGTACTATTCCTTTGTCATTTCCGTTATATCCTGTATCTGTCGCTTCAGATGGTGTTTTGTATGTTACAGAAATCCAACGATTTGTTTCTCCTTCTAAGCTTACATTATCAATTTCTCTATTTGAATTGTAATGTACTTTTATTCTGAATGCATCTAGTTTTACATATCCTTGTGTAATTTTTTCTTCTGTTATTGTATATGTTATGTCTTCATCTTTTCCTAATATTCCATTATATACTGTCGCAATTCCGTTTGAGTTTGTTTTTCCTTTTGTTGTATCTATGTCTTGTTTTATTGTGTATTCTGTTCCGTCTAATGGTTTATTGTCAAAGAATCCTAATGCTGTTATTACTATTGGAACTCTTGGTTCTACATATACTTTAAATTTAATTGTTTTTCCATTTTTGCTTACAAATTCTAGATTACTTGATAAGTTAGATGGTTCTACTATGTCTCCATTTTCATCATATAATAATCTAAATGTTTGTGTGTCTAATGGTTTGTAGTTTGTTAATTCTTCTACTTGTTTTAATGTATATATTTGTAATGAACTTGGTGCTACATATCCAACATCTATGTCTGTTGTTCCTTTTCCTTCTAGATTTATAGTAGGATTTATTTGATATTCAATGTTGTTTATTTCTGCACCTGTTATTTTGTCTACTGTTTGTAGTTCTACTTTTAATGGGTCTTGTGGTTCATTTTTAATTACTATGTCTATGTCATTTCCGTCAGTTGTATTTGTAGCTAATATATCCCATGTTTTTGTGTAGTTTACATCTGTTTGTGCAGCTATTGTTGCATTTGCATCTACTGTTCCATCATCTGCATATACTATTTTTAATGTAATTGGGTCTTTTAATCCTTTATAGTATTTTGCTGTTTGTATCTCTTTAATTGTGTATTCTACTGTTTGTCCTGCATAACTTGCTCCTACTCTTGTTGTTACTTTTCCTTCACTATTTGTTTCTTCTGATTCTACTTGTGCTCCTTTAGTTGTGTGGAAATAGTATTTAAATCCTTGGATTCCTGCATCTGATACTGTGTCTTTTGTTGTTATTCCAAATTTAAATGTGTTTAGGTTTTGATCTATTAAGTCTAATGTTACACATGTTTTACTTGTTCCATCACTTAATGGTATTGTTTGGATGTCTTTTATTGATGCTCTATTTTGTGCATATCCTGCATCTTGTAAATCTACTGATACTGTTCCATCATCAGATATTTCTGCAATTTTTAATGTTTCTGTATATTCATTTTCTTTGTATCCCTCTGGTGCTTGTGTTTCTGTTATATCTATTGTTGTTCCTTCACTTACTAAAACTCCTTCAAATTCTACATTGTCTGTTATTTCTAAGTCTTTTTTTATGATTTTTGTTCCGTCTGTTCTAGTAATAACTACATCATATTTTGCACCATTTAGTATGTTTCCTTCTTCATTTAATTTTCTTAAGTCTAATGAGAAGTTTCCTACATCTTCGTAGTTTCCATATATGTCTAGATATAGATTTGATTCATATGCTATATCTGTTTCATATCCATTAAATGTTTTATTCTTTATAAGTCTATTTCCCCATGTTGATTCTGCATTTGTCAATTCTACAATTACTTTGTTTTCATTGTATCTAAATGTTAATTTTAATTTTATTTTTGTGCTTTCTATTTCGTTTCCTTCACCATCTGTTTCTGCTATGTATAGAAAATGTTCACAATCTTTTGGTATTTCTATGTTTGTTACTTTTATTTTTTCTAATTGTATATAACCATTTTGGTCTGTTTCTAATTGTTCATTTAAAAGTTGTCCATCACTATTTTTTAATGTATCTGAAGAAACTTTTACTTTAATATTTCCTAATCTATTATCATTTTTGTCCATTTTATTTATGTAAAGATTTAATAGTACACTATCACTATTTTTTCTTTCATTTGTATGATAATAAGTAATATCTTTATCATCTATTACTGCACCATTTTTTCTATCTGAGTAATCATATGGATCTTGATTTACTATTTGGTAAATTCCGTTTTTCTTTTCTAGTTCTATTGTTTCTTCTGTTGTGTCTGCAACATATCCTATTCTACTTTTTACTTGTTGTATTTTTATTGTTAAATGGTCTGCTGGTATTAATCTAGTTGATATCATTCCATCAGAGTTTGTTGCTCTGTTTGAAATTTTTCTTACATTTGTTCCATCATCTATTGTGATGTTATATGTTGCTCCTTGTAATGGTTTTCCATTTTCATAGTCTGATAAGTTAATTTTAAAGTTATATGAATCTGCCTCATTTAATTCAAGTCCTATTCCAAAATATCCAGCATGATATGTGAAGTCATCTTCTGTATATTGGATTGGCTCGTGATGCCATATTGGTCCTTCATTGTCACTAGTTTCACATATCTCATTATTTTCATCATATTTTACACCAATTAGTATATCTCCTGTTACTGGTGAGTAACTATTTGGTATTGTACTATTAACTAATTCTACTTTATATGGATAGAAATCTTCTCTTGTTTCTTGTGGTTGTACTAAAAATGTTGCTTTTCCTTCTGCATCTGTAACTGCTGTATATTCTTCTTTTGTTTCTAATCCTATTAATTTTACAGTTACTCCAGGGATAAATATGTCATTTTCTTGCATATCTGCTACTTGAATTTGTATAACACTTGGATTTGCATTCATTTCACTTATTAAATTTAATTTAACTTTGTTTTCACCTGAAATTACTGCAACATCTAAATCTGCTGGTACTGATCTCATTATACCTTTTAATGTTCCATCTGTTCTTTCAACTACAAATTCTTTTACAACACTATCTTTATAATATCCTACTTTAGGGTTAACTTCTGTTACTTTAATTGTAATATATCCACTTCCTGATAATGTTAAATTAATTTTTCCATTAGAATCTGTTGTTTGATTACTATATGTAACTGTCCCACCATCTTGTGTTGTTACTTCTACATTGTAAATAGCTCCTTCAATCTTGCTATTATTATTTATTTTGTCAGATACCTCAACTTCAAAATTGAAATTGTCTGTTGCTTTATTTACATTTACTACATTAACAATTGCATATGAATCATTTATTCTTGTTGCTTCTACTTTATCATTGTATTTCTTTTCAATTTTTGTTACTTTTCCGCTATCGTCAAATGTAATTCTTAATGTAACATTTCCCATTGATTCATAATTTGGTGCTTCTGTTGTTTGTGATAATATGTAATCATATGTTCCTGCTTTTGGCATAATGCTTGGTGTAAATATAACTTTTCCATTTGATCCTGTTGTTCCATATAATGCACTTAATTCATATTTATTGTTTATTTTTGGTTGTATTAATCTAAATTCAGTATTTCCAACTTTTACATTTGTATTATTCTTTTCAGCTAGATTTACCTCTAAAGTGAATTTTTGTGTACTAATAGGTAATTTTACTAGTATATCTCTTTTTGCATCATCTATTGTTGAATCTATTCCTTCTGTTGTTACTTTTAATAATTTTCCTGTTTCTTCATTATAAGTATCAAATGTTATAGGTGATGATGATTGGTATCCTGTTTTATTTACTTGTGGTGTTGCTGTAAATGTTAATTTTCCTAGTGTTTTTAAGTTATCAATTATAACTTTTCCATTTGAATCTGTTTGTAATGTACCATCATATACAACTTTTCCACTTTCTGTTGTAGCTACTACTTTAACATCAATTCCTTCAACAGGTAAATTTGTGTTTTCTTCACTTACAGCTTGTATTGTTACACTATATTTTTCACAAAGTAATATTACTGGTGATTCTGCAACATCATATGTTTTTGAAGCTCCTAGGTCTTCATATTTTACATTCATGTTTTTACTTGTATTTATGTTTTTGTATGCATCACTAGCATCTATTTTTGTAAAATCTTTTAGTGTTAATTTAAATCTTAATGTTGCTGTTGTGTTTGCTGTTAAACTTGGAATATTCCATGTATATCCTGTTGCTGTTGGTGTAACTGTATCATTGTCACCTTTACTTTCAACACTAAAATCAAAGTATTTTGTTATTTCGTCTGCAAATTCGTCTGTTACTACAATATTTGATAATGTTTTATTTAATGAACTTATTATATTATCAATATTAATATTATCTACCATATATGTTGTTCCTATTGTAGATACTCCGTTACTTTCAAATGATTGTCTTGTCATGTTATCTAGTATTGATATAACAGATATTCCTTTATCTTGTATTCCTTTAACTTCTCCCATTGTATCTGTTGCATCTGTAAAAATAATCATAGTTTTTCCACTATTACTATCAGTTGAAAAAGCTGTTCCAGCTCTTACTATACTTTCATCAACAGTATCTCCATCTACAACTTCTAGACTATTTATAGCATTTAATATTGCTTCTTTATTAGTACTTAAATTTAATTTAATTCCTGTACTATCTGCAACAGCTATCTTAATTCCAGATACATTATCATATAATGATTCAGCTAAATTTGCTGCTTTTGCAATTACATTTTTAGCAGGGTCATTAATTCCTGTACTTCTGGATGTATCTACTAATATCGTTACTTCTTTTGCTGATGTTGATTGTATCTTGTTTTTTAAGTTTACTTCATATATTAAGTTTGATGAATTGTCTTGAATAATTTTCTTGGTAATTTCTGTTTGGTCATTACCATTTAAATTACTACTTCCGTCATCAATTACTTCTGCTAGGTAATATTTTGTGTTACTAGCATTTACTATTCCAATAACTGCTACTAGCATTATACTTATTATTGCAAATACTGCTGTTAAAATTTTTCCTTTTCTCATAAATTTTCTCTCCTTTTACAGACATTCTTTCTTTATTATCTTAAGATATTCGCTGTAACAATTCAATACTATGTTTTTTATGCATCGTTTAACCTGTTACGGATATTGCTTTTTGCTGTTTTTTGTCTTTTATTTTACTTTTTTATTACTTTTTTTGTAATATTTGAACTTTTTATTAGGGATTAGTGTATTTTTCGTCTTTTTACCAAATGGTAATTTGCAAAAAAAATACCACATTGAAGCTTTTATTATTAAACTTTTAAGTCTAATAATTTTACTTTAATGTGATATTTTTAATTATAATATTTATAGTTATAGTTTGTTGTAAATTATTCAATTCCTAGATATTCATTATAAGAAACTTCTCTATCTATAACATTTCCATCTTCTTTAATATCAATAATTCTATTTGCAACTGTTTGAGTAAGCTCATGATCATGTGATGTGAACAATATATTTCCTGCAAATTTTTTCATTCCTTCATTTACAGATGTAATACTTTCCATATCTAAATGATTTGTTGGTTCGTCAAATATTAAGAAGTTTGCACCTGAAAGCATCATTTTTGAAAGGACACATCTTACTTTTTCTCCTCCTGATAAAACTCTAACTTGTTTTAAAGCTTCATCACCAGAAAATAGCATTCTTCCTAAAAATCCTCTTACATAAGTTTCGTCTGGGTCTTTTGAATATTTTCTTAACCATTCTGTTATGTTCTCATCTGTGTCAAATAAGTAGTTATTATCTTTAGGGAAGTATGATTTTGTTATTGTTGTTCCCCATACTAATTCTCCACTATCTGGTTCCATTTCTCCTGCTATTATTTGGAATAATACCGTTTTAGCAATTTCATTATCTGCTAAAAATGCAATTTTATCATCTTGTTTTACTGTAAAAGATACATTGTCTAGAACTTTTACTCCCTCAAATGTTTTTGTTATATTTTTTACTTGTAAAATTTCTTTTCCAGGTTCTCTATCTGGTTTAAAGTCTACATATGGATATTTTCTGTTTGATGGTTTTATTTCGTCTAGTTCTATTTTTTCAAGTGTTTTCTTTCTTGATGTTGCTTGTTTTGATTTTGATGCATTAGCACTAAATCTTGCTATAAAGTCTTGTAATTCTTTAATTTTTTCTTCTTTCTTCTTGTTTTGTTCTCTCATTTGTTTTAATGCTAATTGGCTTGATTCATACCAGAAATCGTAGTTTCCTGGATATACTTTTATTTTACCAAAGTCGACATCTGCAATGTGTGTACATACTTTGTTTAAGAAATATCTATCATGTGATACTACAATTACTGTATTCTCAAAGTTGATTAAGAATTCTTGTAACCAATTTATGCTTTTTAAATCCAAATCATTTGTAGGTTCGTCTAATAGTAAAACATCTGGATTTCCAAATAAAGCTTGTGCTAATAATACTTTTACTTTTTCTCTTGCTTCTATTTCTTTCATAAATTTATAATGATTTTCTGGCACAATTCCTAAATCATTTAAAAGCATTGCGGCATCAGACTCTGCGTTCCAACCATCTAATTCCGCAAATCTTTCTTCAAGTTTTGCAGCCTTCATCCCATCTTCTTCTGAAAAATCTGGCTTTGCATAAATTTCTTCTTTTTCTTTCATTATGTCATATAATTCTTTGTTTCCCATCATTACTGTGTCAATTACTGTGTTTTCTTCAAATGCAAAGTGGTCTTGCTTTAATATTGATAGTCTTTCTCCTTTTTCTAATGTTACGTCACCTTTACTTGGTTCTATTTCTCCTGATAATACTTTTAAAAATGTTGATTTTCCTGCTCCGTTTGCTCCTATTATTCCATAGCAATTTCCTTTTCCAAATTTTATGTTTACATCTTCAAATAGTACTCTTTTTCCAAATCGTACTGTTACTCCGTTTGCACTTAACATTTCTTTCCTCCTAATTTTCTCTTTTTTGTCTGCTATAGTATAACATCTTTTTCCTGAAATTGCAATGTCCTTTTGATGTCCTTTTGGTGACGGTTCTTTTTGGGACATTGTGTTATAGTGCTCTTTTTAGGTTTCTTTATTTGAATATCGTAGTTAGAAAGGACAAAAAAATAGGTGAATTGCTATTTTCACCTATTCAAAAATTTTTTAATCATCAAATAATAATTTTATACCCCATAATCCTGATATTCCAACTAATGCATAAATAATTCTAGAAATAACACTCATACTTCCAAAAATTGTATCAACTAAATTAAATTTAAAAAATCCAACTAGTCCCCAATTTATAGCTCCTATTATAATTAATACTAATGCAATCTTGTCCACTACTTTCATAGTTTTCCTCCTTATATCTCTATTTTTTCATTAGTATTATATGCTAATATTTAAAATTTATTCAAAAAAACAAGAATTTTTTTAATTCTTGTTTTTAATATAATTTCAATCACTTTCAGGCAGTTGCAAATACTATTATCTTTATCATAAGAAAACCATTATACAGTAACAATTATTTTATAACATTATTTATTGATTCATTTATGACACTATTATTTACTAAATCATTTGATATAACATTATTTTCTATTGTATTATTAACTACATTATTTTCATTAGTTGTATTTGGTTGATTATTAGGTTTGTCTTGTGGCTTATCCTCTGATTTTGATGTTTCATTTTTTGTATTATTATTTGTAGTTTCTGCAGTATTACCACTATTTCTCCATGGGCTTCTACTATCTGGATCTGTTGGATCCCATCCTCTACAAACTGTATTTCCTGAAATTTTTTGTGCTCCTGGTTTCCCTAATGGTCCAGGATTTGAATCATTATAAAATTCAACTATTGTACCTGTAGATATATTATTATAAATCCATGCAGCATCTTGAACTGTAAGTCTTATACAACCTGCTGATGCTTTTGTTCCTAATTTATCATATTCTTGGTATTCTAATGTTGATGGGTCACCCTTTGTTGTGTATGGAACTGAATGGAATAAAATATTTCCAACAATTGCTGTTGTATATTGTCCATATACATATGTTCCTGGTGTATGTCCAAATAGTGTATGCCACCTATGTTTTGTTCCATTCAATTTATATTTTCCACTTGTTGGTGTTGCAGTTCCTATTGAACATATCATTGCTTTTACTGGTACTGTATAATTTCCTTCTGCATCTTTTGTATATATTGTTACTACATTTGCTGTATTATTTACTTTTACATAATATTTATTTTTATTTTCTTTAATTTCTTTCTCGTTTTCAACTTTGCTTTCTTTTACAGCTTTTTCGTCTATTACATTTTCATCAACTGGTTCTGTTTCTTCAGTAATTTCATTTAATTCATTTTCTTCTATTTCTGTTTTTTCTATATTTTCTTCTTCCATTGCTTGTCCATCGGTTTCTATTGTTTTGTTTCCTTTTATGTTAAGATATACTATTCCTAATATTATTAATATTGCTATAATTATTGATATTATTATATAAATTTTCTTTTTTTCCATTTGATTTCTCCTTTTTTATTTTCTTAATAAAGTATATTTTATATTTTAGTTTAAAAATTTTTGAATCTGTTAATTGTTGATATATAAAAAGTATATCATTATATATATTTTTTTTCAATTTTTTTATTGATATTTTATTGATAATTTTTTTATTATATGATATCTTTGGTTACAATCATAGTTTATAATTTATTAAAAAAATTAATGATTTATTTATTTTTTGTTATAGATTGTTACAATTCAGTAAGGAAAATCCTTGAAATACCTGTAAATGATATTTTTCATATTTTCTCAGGTTCCCTACATGACGTTAACAAATTCTAATGTAAATACCCTAACAATACCCGAAAACAGGACCCTTTAGAGCATTTACCTAAGAATTTGTAACACTATTTTGGTCACATTCGAATATATTTAAAATATCATTTACAGGCATTTCAAGAATTTCTCTTACTGAACTGTAACTATAGATTAGCAAAAATATAAGGAGTTTATATATGCGAAGAAACCAGAGAAATAGAAAAAGAAAGAATTTTAGAGAAGAAAAATTTAAAAAAATCTTAGAAATTATAATATTTATTTTGATACTATTAGTTTTAATATTAATATTTAAAAATTTACATAAATCAAATAATTACAATGAAAATAAAAATTTAAATAATAATTCTCAAACTAATGAGCAAGAAATTATAGAAAATAATGTAGAAACAACTGAAAATGAAGAAAATACTCCTATAAATTTTACATTAACTGCCATTGGAGATACTTTATGTCATAATACCCAGTATTGGGATGCTTACAACAGTGCAACAAAAGAATATGATTTTTCCTACGTTTATGAGGATATAAAAGATTATACCAGTTCTAGTGATATAACAATTGGAAGCTTAGAAACTACTTTTGCAGGTGAAGATAGAGGATATAGTAATTACCCTACATTTAACTCTCCAGATAGTTTGGCTTCTGGACTAAAAGATATTGGTGTTGATGTTATTTCTTTAGCTGGAAATCATGCTTTGGATTATGGTTATTCTGGACTTTGTAGAACAATTGATGTTTTAGATAAAGTTGGTATTTCACATTTAGGTACATATAAAACAGCTGAAGAACAAGAACAACTTTTAATAAAAGATGTAAAAGGTGTAAAAATTGCTTTTATAAATTACACTTATGGGACTAATGGAATTCCTGCACCATCTGATAAAAAATATTGTTTAAATTTAATTGATAAAGATCTAATTTTTAAACAAATTAATAAGGCAAAAGAGCAAAATGTTGACATGATAGTTGCTTGTATGCATTGGGGAACAGAGTATAAAACTGTTGCTAATGATGAACAAAAAGAATTAGCTGATTTTTTATTTAAAAATGGTGTTGATGTAATAATTGGAAATCACCCTCATGTTTTAGAACCTATGGAAAAGAAAACTATAACACTTGATGATGGTACTTCTAAAGATGTTTTCGTAGTATATGCTTTAGGAAATTTTACAGCTGACCAAAGAGACGAAATAACTAGGGATTCTGCTATTTTAAATTTGGATATTACAAAAAATATTGATGGAAAAATTTCAATAAATAAAGTAGATTATGTTCCAATTTATATGTATAAAAATACTAGTGCTAAAACACATAAATTCAAAATTTTAGATATAGAGAAATCTATTGCTAAATATGAGGCTGGAGATAATTCTTACATAAATTCTACTTTATATAATAATTTAAAAACTCAGTTAAATAAAATCAAAAATATTTTAGGTGATGAAATTAACTGATTAAAAAAATATAGCTTATAAAAATTTATAAGCTATATTTTTTTAATCAAGCATATCTTTTCTTTTTAGCCACCATGTAACAATCAAAGTTAATGTTATTGATATCAATATCATGATAGGGAATCCAAATTTACTATCTTGAAATGGCAAATTAACATTCATTCCCCAAAAGCTTGAAACCATTGTTGGTACAGCAAGTACAATTGTTATTGATGTTAAAAATTTCATAACTCCATTTAAGTTATTTGAAATTATAGAAGCATATGCATCCATAGTTCCATTTAAAATGTCACTATATATTTTTGACATTTCAATTGCTTGTCTATTTTCAGTAATAGCATCTTCTAGTATGTCCTCATCTTCTTCATACAATTTAATTATTTTTCCTCTCATTGTTTTTTCCATTACTAGTTCATTTGACTTTAATGATGTTGTAAAATATACCAAACTTTTTTCTAAACTCAATAATTTTAATAATTCTTTGTTTTTCATTGATTTTTTTAATATGTATTCTGCAATTTCTGTTTCTTTATTTATTTGTTTTAAGTATGTTAAATAATATGATGAGTTTAAGTATAGTATTTGAAATATTAGTTTTGATTTTTTGTATGTTTGAAAATTTTTTATTTTCATTTTTTCAAAATCTTCTATTACTTTATTTTTTCTTAGTGAAATTGTTATAAAATAATCATCTCTTACTACGATCATTCCTAGTGGCATTGTAGTATATACATCATTTTCTTCATTTTTTTCTATTATTGGTACATCTACTACAAACAATATTGTTCCATCATCTTCTTCATTGTCTATTCTTGCTTTTTCTTCAAAGTCTAATGCATCTCTTATGAAGTCTTCTTGAATTTGTACATTTTCACATACTTTTTTTATTTCATTTTCCGATGGGTTTACTAAATTTATCCAGCTTCCCTTTTTAAATTCTTTTATTTCTTCTATTTTATTTGTTTCTACATTTGTATTGTATATTTTTAGCATGTTCCCACCCCTTTTATTAATGTATATTTAAATTTTTTCATAAAATATGATGAAATTAAATTGTAGTATTTCTTTTTTTATGTAAAAAACCAGAATTAAGATTTTGTACGCAGTGCAAACTGCTACAAAATCTAATTTCTGCCATATTTATCTTCTACAGAAAGTTATCATACTATGATAGCTTTCCTAGAATATAAAAAGAAAAAACATATCTTTTTATGATTATTAAAAATATGTTTTTTAACTATTTTTTTATATGATGTGTTTATTATATACAAAACTGGTGCATCATCTCGGTTTCGAACCGAGGACCTTCAGATTAAGAGTCTGCTGCTCTACCAGCTGAGCTAATGATGCAAAAAATATATAAATAGTTAATAAAAACTACTATTTAATTATAGACTTTTTCAAATGATATGTCAATAGCTTTTGGTTCCTTTTATAATAATTCTTTGCATCGCACTATAAGTATCTCTAGAAAGTAATGTATTAGAAATAACTTGCCCATTTAAACTTTTAATAATGTATGTTTCCGTAATAACTCCATTTGCCCCTTGTTGCTTAACTTCTTCCTTTCCATTTTCTAAAGAACTATCTTCTACATACTTAACTGTATATGGAATTGTAGAAATTGTTTTAGTATCAAATGAAATTTGATATTCCGTTTCCTCTTTTATTCCATAAATTTCAACAGTTGCAACACCATTTGTTGCATTTGCTTTTATTTTTATTGCATATTTTCTTGTATTTTTAAATTTAAAATCTGTTACTCCGTAAGCAACTGTAGCATCTCTCCCCTCTGGTACATATGAAGTTACAAATTGATGGTTTCTTCTTTCTACAATTTCTAAATTTGCTTTTAAAACTGCATTATATAGTGTAGATGAAATTTGGCAAATTCCTCCACCTATACCATCTACAACTGCTCCATTTTCATAAACTTTTGCATTTTTATATCCAGCTGATGCTGTTCTTGCTCCCAATGTTTTGTTATATGAAAATGTTTCTCCTGGTAAGATAACTTTATTATTAATTTTATTACAAGCAATTTCCAAATTTTTAGACCTATTTTCATTTCCTCCATCATATCTTGTTGAATATGAAGCAATTTTATTTGGAAACGCTTCAGATCCCAATTGTGAAATGCTTACTTTTGGTTTTGTAATTTTTAATGGTATCTCATATTTTTCTTTATTTTCTTCTAATATTTTCCTTGTTTTTTCTACATCAAAGTCTATTCCTTCAACTTCTGGATGTACTGTTGTTGGATTTTGGGTTAAATATGCGTCTTGTACCTTTTTATAAATATCATTATGTATTTTGTCTATATCTATTTTGTCTGGCCATGCATTTTCAACTGGTATTTCTATAAATTCTTGATTTGAGTTTATATCCTCTAATTGATTTTTTATTTTTTTTATCAAATTTTCTTTATTAATTTTTATTCCTTTTTGTCCTGATGTAATTATTAATTTATCATTTTCTATATAATAATCTGGTTCTACAATTGTTTCTGGAATGTTTGTTTGAATATCTTCAATTTGCTTTTTTACTTGTTCTTCATTAATTGAAATATTTATCTTTATATTTTTTTTATTTAATAACGCTGATAAAATTTCATAATTATTTGTTATGATATTATCTTTTTTTCCTACTGAAATTGCTTTATTTACAGCAGTATCGATATCATAGTTTGTTTCTAATATTTCTTGATTTATTGCTTTTTCAAAATCGTTATATTTTAATATGATGTTTTTTGATTTTTTTTCATTATATATCTGTTCTAATTTTGATTTAGCTTCCTCTCTTGATAATCCTGACATGTCTATTCCTTCGATTTTTAATCCTTTTATTATATTATTGTTATTTATATTTATAAGAGAAAAAATTACTGAAAAAGCTATTAAAATTATGACAATTATGCTAATTATTATTAAATTAATTTTCTTTTTATTAATTTTTTTCATCGTAAATCTCCCTATTTGTTTACTGTTTAAATCATAACATATTATTATTTTTTTTACAATATTTCTTTTTCATTAAAATTTTATGTTTTAAGTGGTTTTTATATGATTTTTTCTTATTTTTGTTGCTATAAATTTTTTTATAAAAATTTTTATTGAAAGCATTTTTATAGTTTAATGAGGATAATTTATGAAATACCTGTGAATAATATTTTGAATATATTTCGAATGTGACCAAAATAGTGTTACAAATTCTTAAGTAA
>ENA-OOWV01000837-OOWV01000837.1-human-gut-metagenome-genome-assembly--contig:-NODE-837-length-22209-cov-14.413695_pt1 | contig 22209 bp, 15 predicted proteins | sample MGYA00241584_ERZ501337 | MGnify/ENA primary metagenome ERZ501337 (study PRJEB25962, sample SAMEA2042744) | human gut metagenome | biome: human gut; feature: human-associated habitat; material: faeces... | reverse complement strand
AGCAGCGCTTCGGAGTGACTCACAAGGAGAAAATCGATGATGCGCACCGGCAGGTCCCGGAGCGCGCGGCCGACCTTCATCGCATGGCCGTGCGGCAGGCCGATGAAGACGAAATCGCTGTCCTTGCCGATGGCCTCGATGTCCTTCATGCTCTCGAGCACCATGTCGTAGAGGCCTCGCAGGTGCGGGTAGAGATCCGCGATCTTCTCGCCCGTGTGGCTCTCGGATGTGACATGCACGACTTCTGCCTGCGGATGATTGTAGAGGATGCGCAGGAGCTCCGCTCCCGCATATCCCGTTGCTCCCAGGACACTGACTTTCATACTAGTTCCTCCTCCGGGGCTCGGCCCCTTGAATTGATGTTTATAATTATACATCTATGCTGTATAATATTGCAAGCCTTTTCTTTACAATTTTACAGATTTTTTTGCGATCCCTCTTATCGCATTTGGCGATGCGGTTGCTGACGAAATAAACCGTGCGTGTTATAATGAGGACAAAGGAGTGTTTATTTCATGGCAACAAGACGACGGCGGTCACCGAAATGAAAGACTATCATGCGCTCACGCTCACTGATATTGAGAACGAAGAGGCTACCGACTGTGGCAAGATTCTCGACCTGCAGGATATTCCATGGGCAGGCAGACAGCTGTGGGACAATGATGTCGTTGAGAAAGACGGTAAGTATTATCTTATCTTCAGCGCAAAGGACAAGAACGATGTGTTCCACCTCGGAGTGGCTGTTGCTGACAGACCGGAAGGTCCGTTTAAGCCGCAGGCCGACCACATTCGCGGATCTTACTCGATAGACCCTTGTGTCTTCAAGGATGATGACGGCTCTATTTATGTATATTTTGGCGGACTTTGGGGCGGACAGCTTCAGCGCTATAAAGACAACAAAGCCATGGGCAAGGAGTATCTGCCCGAAGGAGATGAGCCTGCATTGCCGTCAAGAGTGGTTAAGATGACCGATGACGTGCTGCAGTTTGCCGAAGAGCCGAAGCCCGTGCTTGTGGTTGACGAAAACGGCAAGCCGCTTGCTGCCTCTGATCCTCACCGTTTCTTTGAGGCTTCATGGATGCACAAGTTCAATGGTAAGTATTACTTCTCTTATTCAACCGGCGACAGCCATCTGCTGTGTTATGCTGTTGGCGATAACCCTTATGGTCCGTTTACATACAAGGGGGTGGTTCTTGAGCCGGTTGTAGGCTGGACAACTCATCATTCTATTGTTGAATATAAAGGCAAATGGTATCTGTTCCATCACGACTGTGTGCCCTCTAACGACGTTACATGGCTAAGAAGTCTGAAGGTGCTTGAGCTTGATGTCAACGAAGAAGGCGAAATAAAGACAGCAAAAAGCGAATAATCAGGTGTCTGACTAAGCCTGATTTGTATTAGATTATATCAATTATTCTGGCAGGGCCGCAGTGTTGCGGTCCTGTTTTTATATATGTACGGTTTTGCCTTAGGTACGTTTCGTTTGCAGTGCCGCTTATGCTGCAATGTCTTCTTTTTGGCTTTTACATACAGGATATGCTGCAGTTGATGTATGCGAAAATAGATAGGCGTGCTAAAAATGCGTTGTAATAAATAATGGTAAAAATAAGTCTTTTTGATAACGAACGGCCGCAGAAATCATAAGATTTGCGGCCGTTCTCGTTTGCTATTATAAAAAAGTGTATTATGCGTTAAAGCTCTTTCAGCTGTAAAATAGTCAATAGAGTTCTCTCTTTGAGTTCTTTTTTCTCCATCTCTGTAAGAGGGGGAATGTTAAATCTGTTGCCTGACAGAATCCTGTCAGCCATTGTTTTAATGTTCTGTTTTTTTGCCATCTTATATTATTTTATAATATGACGGCAAGCAGTTTGTTTTGTACTCTTTATACAGCCTCATTTCTTGCTGCTAAAAAACGCAATCTTAGCAGACTTCTGTGCATGAGGTTACGCACCGACTGATAGTTTATGCCCATAATCTGGCAGATATCGTCATATTTGCGCTGCTCAATATAGTAGAGCTTTATTATCTGCTGCTGTCTGGGCGACAGGCATTTTACATATTCTGTAAGGGTGTTGTTCTTTTTCTGCTCTTCTTCGATGCGTTCCATGTCGTATGTCTCGCTGTCGAAGAGCGGCTTGACATTGTTATCGTTAATCTCGTTGTCGCAGACATGAGTGTTGTGTCTGAACTCGTCGTTGATTCTGTTCCTTAATGATACATACAGATACGACTCAATGTTGATCACTGATTCAAGTTCACCGCGTTTGGTGTACAACTTGACAAAGACGTCATGTATGCAGTCTTTAATCATTTCGCGGTCGGAGGTGAATTTGGTTCCGAATGCGAAAAGGTTATCAATTGTTTTGTCGTAAAGTTCGGTAAAGTTAATCATAGGTTTTCTCGTTCTTTTGCTGCAAAATTAGTGATGAACGGCTTAAAAGAATGGGAAAAATTGATTTATAAATACGAAAAACAGGTATTGACGTGTAAAATCAACACCTGTTATCAGTAAATTCTATGATTTCTTATAATCTTTCCAGCCAGTAGGCTGTGTCTTTGGCTTTACCGCTTATTGTGTATGTGCCTGAAATTTTTTCGCTCTTCTTCACAGTTTTTACCAGTCCGCTTTTCGTGTCGACGGCATGCAGTGTGTATTTTCCGTTCTCAACGTTGAGCGTAATGTCGCCTTCGGCATGGGCATATATCACATATCCAACGGCAGGGTTGCCTATCACCTGAGTGGCTGAGTTGCCTTCGCCGCTGATGTAGCTCATCTTTGTCAGGTCGGTCAGCAGTTTGTCGCTGCCTATGGCCACGTTTGGACAAGAGCCTCCGGCCATGAGGATGGCCCAGCCATACTGCGGATATTGCTGCGAGAAGAATGTTACGGCCTTTTCGGGATACTTTGTGCGGTATTCCTTCACGGCATTATATGCCTCGGCAAATCCAGTCTTGCCTACCTTCATCTTGCGCATGAACTGTCGCGGAGCAAGGTTCTTGCCTGCCTCTGGCGCCCAAAGGCCCTTGGTGTTGTAGTGCCAGTATCTTATGTCGATGATGTCTACCACTTTCGACAGCTCCGGATCGGCAAGTATGGCGTCCTGGGCGTCCTTCGTGCAGCTCAGCGCCACCATAGGATGCAGGCCTGTCTCTTTTTCCCATTCGGCTATTGTCTCGAGCCAAAAGCGTGTGAAGTGCAGCGGACCTGTATATTCCTCGCTCAGCAGCTGCACCACGTTGCCCTTGTCCTTGAGGTTGTCGAGACACTGGCGGATGTACTGCTTGTGCAGCGGTCGCAGTATGGGGTTGTTGATGTCGTAGAACTGCTCGGCCATGAATATGCGCTTGTCGCCTGTGAAAGGCACAGGTTCGGGAAAGTCGGTGCCGTTGACATTGTTCACCGGACGCCACGGACAGTCTACCCAGTGGGCTCCTGCCTCGAGTATGTTGTGCTGAAAATAGTTCTGGTTGAACAGCAGTATGCCTTTCTCTGCACCTTTTTCGGCAAACTCGTTGAGTCGCATCCAGTACCATTGGTTAGGCTTTGTAAGGTCGTAGCAGCTCAGGCCGTCCCATGCGGTGCCTTGACCTGTACGGCTGAAAGCCTGTTCGTAGAACGGAGCCCAAACGTCGCCGTCGGCACGGCGCACGCGCTCATGGTCAGTGCGGCGCAGGTCATACCACAGTCCGTAGTGGTGGTCTAAGATGCAGAAGTTGTTTTTGTCGAGATATGTCACCACAGAGTCTATGCGGTCGGTCCAGCCGGTGCCCTCGCGTCCCGGCACGAAGCGTGTTATGGCATGGCGTGCGCCTTTCTTCACGAAGTTGTCTTTCACGCGTCCGGCCCACCATGGTATCTGGTAGTTGTTGCCCGTTATCAGCTTGCCGTCGGCAGTGATGTGGCCGTTCTCTATTGCAAATTTCATGGCTTTGCCGCCATTTTCAGCCACATCATACTTGCTTCCTTTCACGCTCTCAATGTCTTTCACGCCTTTGGCCGATGTGCTTGCTGTGTAGGGTACAGAGTCTATCCACATCTCCATAGTCAGTCTTGGCTGTGTCAGCGACACCTGTGCCATGATCTGCGCCTGTGCAATCTCAGGGCTGCTCGATGCGTTGGTGTTTCTGGGCAGTATGTATCCGTTTATGGCTTCTTTGCCCATGCGCTTCTCGAGCTGTGCGTAGAAGAGGCTGCGCGGCTGCACGTGGTCGTTGCTGCTTGTCCATTCGGCGTTGCCTGTCAGCGTGCCCCAGCATCCGTGTGCGCTGTTGCGGTTGTCGCTGTCGGGCGAGTAGCAGTAGAGAGTTGAGCCTGTACACTGCCACATCATGCTGTTGGCCGTGTTCCAGCCCGTTCCAAACTGGAACTGCTCAAGATTCTTGAAGCTTATGTCGTTGCCGTCGATGTTCACAATGTCAAACAGCAGTCCGGCTGCCCATGAGCCAATGCTTCCGCTGAAGCCCAAAGAGTTTTCGCCCTCGCACTGTACAAAGGCGTTGGGGCCTGCCGCACAGAAGCCTGCCGCAAAGTCGTGTATGCCCTGGCGCGACACGCAGCGCTGTATCAGGGTCTGCTGTCCGCGTGTTATGAACACGCATCTGCGCCATCCTCCTGTCTCCGACACGGGCTCGCCTGCAATGCAGTCTTCGACCGTTATGCGGCTTGTCTGCTTCTGCAAATTTACTGCGCTGCCTGCGAAGTGCCTGAATTCCACACGTCTTACCCAGCAGTCGCGCGCATTGTCAGCCCAAATCGCGTCCCAGCAGTGGTCCTCGTCTTTAGGGTTCCATGAGTTGTGTTCCGACATGAGAGTAAGGTTCTCAACGCCACATTCGCTTATCTCCGCGCTGTTATATCCCGTAACAACGAAGCCCCCGCCGTATTTCTTGTCGAGCGTGGTTGTTATCGGCGCGTCGAGCGTTATGCTGTTGCCGTTAACGGCGCTGACGGTTCTGTCCCATGTTATGTCGATGTCGGTGGGTTTCCATCCGGTGTAGTCGAGTCCTCCGCCGAAGTCGTTGCAGCAGAGCGACGCTATCCATTCCTTTGTCGACGGCCTTACAATTCTTATACGGCTGCCTTTCTGTATCTTGGCGGCAGATGCTAGCGTCAGCGTAGTGGCTCCGGCCATGGTCTTTTCGCCTGCAACGGCAATGGTGTCGCCTCCAGTCATCTTCATTCCGCCCTCGATATAGAGCAGTGCACCTCTGTTATAGCCCTGCTTTATTATGGTTGTCTTGCCGCGTCCGGCACCTCTTATCACCACTCCCGATGTGCTTATGCGCAGCGGTTTGCTTATTCTGAAAGTGCCTTCGCCCAGCAATACGGCTCCGCGGTGGCCGTTCTTGTCGGGTTTCAGTGCCGACACGTAGTTGATGGCGCGCTGCAGTTTCTCGTAGCAGTCGGCCCCGTCGCTGCCCACGAAGACAGCGTTTCGTACATCCGGAATGGCTATTTCAGACGCATGATATCCGCATGCCGAATAGTCCATCGGAATGTAAACCTCTTTTTTTGCCTTGCCTGCCATGGCCTTAACTGTGCACAATCCGGCTATCAGCAGAATGGCAAGGCAGCGGCTTGTTAGATTTTTTTTCATATCAGATTGACAAATTGTTTGTTTCAGTAATTACCTATACTTACAAAACGACGCGTATGTTTTTTTATTGTACTTATTATTCTGCGCCATTTTTTCTTTTAACCCAAATCAGTCATAGAGATTAGGCAGGATTTTTTAGTTTAATATGATGTGGATGGCCGACGACTTTTTCGCAGGTATGGCTGCTTACGTCAAGAACAGACGGACCGCAATCCGGCAGAAAGAGTAACATACCCGGCAGAAAGCATCAGTCTGTTTGTAAAATCAGACAGTATTCGGTCTGCCGGGCTATTCGCGTTTAGGCTTATAGCAGGTCTCATTATCCAGCTGCGGCTGCCATTGTTGGGTCCTATCAGTGGGTTATGGCTGAGACTGATTGTACTTATGTCGTAATCTTTTGATATTCAATGCGTTGTAAAATGCCGCCTTTTGGCTCTTAAAAGATGCCCTTTTACAATGCAAAAGGTGCCCTTTCGCAGTGCAAAAGGACACCTTTTATATTTTCATCAGCCCCGGCCTTTCTTTATATGTTGCAGAAACTGTCATGCCGGTCCGTCTTTCATACCTTCCGTGCAGTCGCTGTGGCCGCTGAGTCAGAGGTTATTTCATGTGTTCAAGGTCGACAAACTTGCCTCTCACTTTGCGCTCGGCTATCATCTTTATCAGTTTCTTATGGCGTTCAGGTGCAATCCATTTGCGTGCAAATATGTTAGGAATGGCCACGCCGATGGCTATGCAGAGAATAATCAGCGACGCCCTTATGCCGTTATGTATGGCGATGGTAAGCTCGCCGACCACTCCGTGCATTTCTATCAGTGCAAAGAGAGCCCTGTACATGAGCACGCCCGGCACCATCGGGATGACGCTTGGGATAGACAGGCAGTGGTGAGGCGTGTGGAATATGTGAACGGCTTTTATGCAGATGATACTTATGAGCGACGAGCCTATGAGCGAGCCAAGGATGAGGCCCCAGTCGAGTCCAACGTTGCCGTTGCTCGGTCCGAGGTTCACGAAGTTACGCGTGCATACGGCTATTATGCCTCCTATGGCTACCACCCAGAGCAGACGCCGCGGTATGTTGAATATCATAGAGAAGCCCATGGCCGATATGGCTGCCGCCACGGCATAGGCCAGATAGCTGTTGTGTGGCGTCATGCTGAGGTCTTTCACAAAGTTGTCTATGCCGCACACCTTGATGGCTATTACTATGCCGAACGACATGGCCGCCACTATCATGAGCGTGTTGACGGCCCGCGTTATGCCTATGCTGATGTGGCTGTCGAGCATGTCGCTCACAAAGTTGATCAGCGGTACGCCCGGAACGATGAACAGGGCACAGGCCATGAGCGGATGCCAAGGTGTGTCGCTGTGTGTGAAGGGTATCAGTGCCGACGGTATGTGCGACTCAATCACCGGCAGCGAGATGTATGCTGACAGGTATGCCAGCAGTGTGGAGAAAAATGCTGCAAAGGCAATGTTGACGTATTCGTTGGAGTCTGTCGAGTTGAGCCATGCTCTAAGGCGGAAGCCTGCTATGGCTGCTATCGAAGAATAGATAAACGCAGGCCAGTCGCAGCCGAACTGAACGCAGAAGCCGCCGCAGGCCAGACCGGCTCCTATGGCTGTGAGCCACGGGCTGTAGTTGCGCTTCTTGTTCTTTATTCTTTCCAGCTCCTTCTCGTATTGGTCGAGGGTATAGTCCTCTTTGATGGCCCTCCACGACAGCTTGCTTATGGCAGATATGGCGTCCATGTTGATGCCGTGCCTGTCGCAGCGCTGAAATTTAGAGAAAGAATGGGTCTTGTCGCTGAGGTTTACCATCAGCATGTTGTAGGTGATGTGAATGTGCAGCTTCTTTTCCGGCAGGCCCAGATATGCCGCCGTGCGGTCCATGTTGCGTATTATGCGGCTGGTGTCTGCCGAACTTTCCATCAATAACTGACCGGTGCGCAGCAGCAGGTCGAGTTTACGGCGTAACACCTCCAGGGAGTCAGACTGCTGAGTTTCTTCCATAATCTTTTTGCCTTTATTTTAATGAAATTTGACGAATAGTCATACCTATGCTCATTTTCAGGGTGCAAAATTACAAAATATCTATGTAATTAAGGCAAAATAGTCTTTTCATAATATACATTTTGTTTTGTCAGTTGGTGTTTTTTGACTTTTGTTACAAGTATGTCATTCTGATTTTGCCGCATCATTGTTTTGCTTTGTGCTGATTGGTGCCGCTTAGGTTGTCAGCAAGGGCAGAATTTACGGTCAAGGGCTGTTGGCTTTCACTCGGTATAAAGTAAATTGCTTGCAGAATGCATGAATGTGTCGGTAGGGCAGAGAGTGGTGCATGCTTATGGTTGGAGTCGGCGTGTCTGCGGCTCGTGTCTGATGTTTCTCCGTCAGCCTTGTGTATGGATATAAAAAAGAGGCATGCCATTTGCGGCATGCCTCTTCTTATATAGATTAGCTATGTTTATTCGTCTGCCAGCGGGTCGAATGTTCCGGCTGAACCTCCATGCTGACTGTCTTCCCAACCGATGGTCTGCTCCAGAGCCTTGTTGTTGTTCTGTGCTCCCTGTGTCAGTCCGAGGAAGTAGTAGCGAGGCAGGAAGTTCATGTAGAGCTTAACCTTGTTCTGGTCGTAAGAGTCGCCCTTCTTGTCCTTGCGAACGAGGTTGTCGCTGTACCATGTCTTCAGAGTTTCCAGCTGCGGGTTGAGCTCCTTGCGGAGGTCTACTGCTGCACAGCGTGTTCCGCCGTTCTTCAGCAGCGGGTCGCTGTCGGCTGTTGTTCCGCCAACACCATACTTGTCGGCTACGCGGAATTCCATGTTCTCACGGCGCTGTCCGTTGAGCTGCTTGAAGCCGAGCCATGTACATGTGTTGCCGCCCCATCCTGTCAGTGTCCATGTTGAAGGCGCACCCTCAACCTTTGTTGCACCACCGTCGTAGAGCATCCAGCGGCGAAGGTCGTCGAAACGCTTGCCCTCGTATGCAAACTCTATCTGGCGCTCATAGAGAATGGCCGACATACATGCAGCCTGGTCTGACTCAAGGTTGCTCTGCAGTCCGTAGTTGTTCTCGCCGGTGTAGCCTGCGCGGGCACGAACCTGCTTCAGGTAGCTTACGGCGTCTGTCAGCTCGCCTGCACCGCATGCAACCTCAGCAAGGTTGAGCAGCACCTCTGCGTAGCGGAGCTCGATGTAAGGCTGAGCTGAATAAGCAAATCCGCCGTTGCTTGCTGTACCGGTGAAGGTGTACATAGAGTTTGTATTTACATCGTAGTCGTCAGAACGCTTGCGCACGTAAACGCCAGAGCAGTTTGTCAGCAGGTTGTCTGCACCATAGTCGTTTCCGCTCTCAGGGTCGCCCTGGTCGTCGAGGTCGGTATACCATACGTAGTTCCAGAGTTCATAGTTCTTTCCGTCGTCATACAGCGGGTTGTTAGGATCAGCCTCCTGAACACTGCTGTTGCCGTTGTAAGCCCAGCGGAAGCCGGGGAATGCGAATGTGCGGTAGAAGCGCGGGTCGCGGTTCATGAACGTATGTTCGCGGTCGTATGTCATAGACGAAGCCTCGAGCTTTGTGTAAGTGTCGGCAGAAGCCGGGCGCTTACCGTCAGCCATCGGGAACATGTCGACCAGCATTGCAGAAGCGTTCTTGCCAGAACCTGTTGTGTTCTTCGGACGGATATAGCGCTCCCAGTTGCTGTTCTTCTGACCGTCGCCGGCCTGTACAGTGTTGTAGAGAGTTACGAACACAGCCTCAGGGTTCTTGTCGCTCTGGTTGAACTGCAGTGCGAAGTCTGAACCGTTTACGTTGTTTGTAGATGTGAACAGACCATAGCCGCAAGAGTTGATAGAGTCGAGCTCGGCCTTCATCTGTGTGTATGCGTTCTTCCAGCGTGTCTCGTCGTTGGCACGGTTGAACAGCGGGCTAGCCCACAGCAGCAGCACACGGCCTTTCAGCGCGAGGGCTGTTCCTGTTGTTACCATACCCCATTCGTCGCTCGACCAGCCGCCGTTCATAGTCTTGTCGGCAAGCATCTTGGCTGATTGGTCAAGGTCGCTGAGGATGAAGTCGATACAAGCCTTTGCTGAACGGCGAGGGTTAACCACACCTTCAACAGGGTCCTGAACCTCAGTTACGATAGGCACACCTCCGTAGTATTTCACGAGGTTATAGTAGCACCATGCACGGAAGAAGTAGAGCTGTCCGAGATATTCGTCCTTCTTCTCCTGTGAGAGGGCGCCGCCTGAGATGCCTTCAATGGCGTCGTTGATGTTGCGGATACGTCCCCATGCGTTGTTCTGAATGTTGTTCGGAGTACCGAAGAAATAGTCTGGAACAGATGTTCCGCTCATTACAGACAGCGGGTTCTGCGGATCAACGAATGCTCCGAAGCCGCTGTACTCCTCAGTCGACTTTGCCTGAGTGTCGTTGCTTCCTGTAGAAGGATACTGCCATGTGGGGTCGCTGTTCACCGTAGGCAGACACCAGCTGTAAACGTCGTATACACGGCGCAGGCATCCCTCTTCTGTGTCGTAAATACCTGTATTTACGTTATCGTAGTTCTTCTTTTCCTCAAGGAAGTCATCACTACATGATGTGATGGTCATGCTTGCGATGAGGCCAAGTCCGAACACTTTTATTATATTTGTTTTCATTGATAAAATTCTATTAAACGGTTATATTTTCTTAGAATGTAAGATTTACTCCAACTGTAAACTGACGCAGTGTAGGATAAGAACCGTAGCTGCACATCGGATCCATGAAGTTGTCTGGATAAGGATTATAGAAGCTCAGCAGGTTCTGGCCTGTAACGTTTACGCGGGCTGACTGTATACCGATTTTCTTCACGAGGCTTGACGGAATAGTGTAGGCCAGTGTCAGACGGCTCAGTTTTACTCGTGTTCCGCTTATTCTCCAGAACGATGATGTTATTGCGTTTACGCTCTGGTAAGCGAGGTTAGGCAGGCTTCCGTTGCGGTTGGCAGCTACTACGAGGTTGCCGGCTGCATCGTATATGTCCTGATATGAGTACATGTTGTCAACATTCCAGAATGAAGGCATGTTGGTGAACTCGAGGTCGTCTACGCCTGAGCCTGACTTCAGTGCAGAAGCGTCAACGAAGCTGTATCCACCCCATGAAGCGCTCAGCTGGGCTGTGAGAGAGAATCCATTGTAGTCGGCGCCGAGGTTCATTGTAACGCTGTAAGGATTGTTGCGGTTAGACAGACATACCTGGTCGTTGTCCTTGTCTACCACGCCGTCAGGTCCTGCGTATGTTCCGTCTTCCTGCTGCGGTCCGCGTACATCCTTATATATAAGCATACCCGGGCGAACCTCGTCTTTGCTCATTCCGAGGTAAGATGTGATGTTGTATTTGTCGAAATACTCCTCAATATCCTGGAATGAACGGAACATGCCGATGCACTGCATACCACACAGACCGATGTCTGTACGTCCGCCGCGCTGTATCTGACGATAGATATAGTCTGTGGCGAAGTCCATGTTCAGCACCTTGTTGTCGCTGTAGCCTGTGTTGAGGCCGATACGGTATTTGAAGTCCTTGCCGATCTTGTCACGCCATGTAGCGCTCAACTCGTAGCCCCAGCTGTCCATCTCGCCAAGGTTTACTGCTGCCGACTGTGTACCGATTGTTCCCTCGATAGCCTGGCTGATGTTCATCAGCATGTCGCGGTTCCACTCGCGGTACATATCGTAAGTAACGCTCAGACGGTTGTCAAGTACGGTGAAGTCGAGACCGAAGTTGGCTTTGTAAACCTTATCCCAGTGAACATCCTTGTTTACGGCAGAGTTGTTCTTGTTGATGGTTATACGGTTCTCGCTTTCGTTAGAGATGCCTGTACCGAACACCGGACCGCGGTTGGCGTCCTGGGCGTAAACCTGCATCCACTGCCATGCGGCTGTGTTGTCACGTCCTGTCATACCGAATGATCCGCGAACTTTCAGGAAGTCTACCCATGGAAGAGCCTCCTTGAACCATTTTTCTTCAGACATTACCCAACCTGCGCTGAATGACGGGAATACTCCCCAATAGTTTACCGGGGCGAATTTCGTTGAAGCGTCAGAACGGATAAGGAATTCTGCCAGATACTTGTTGGCGTATGCATAGTTGATACGTCCGATGTAAGAGAGAGTTCCTGACTCGCTGCGGGTGAAGGTTATAACCTTTGTCTCGCCCTCAGCTGAGTTTGACTGTCCTGTTGTGAAGGGGTAGGGGTCTGAAACCATGGCATAGAGATACTCGCTCTCTGCTTCTGATTTCTCTATTGAGAATAATGCTCCGATGCTGTGCTCGCCGAAGTCTCTGTTATATGACGCCGTAAAGTTCATCTGGTAGTTGTCTGTACGTGTCATAGAGCGGTTCAGCTGTGACGGGTCGCCGTTGGCTATTGTATGGGGCAGCAGGTTCGCCTCTGTGATAAACTGGCTGTAGTCCTGACCTTCTACCGGAGTATACAGGTGGCTTCCGCTTCCGGGGCGTGTCTGCATTGTGTACACTTTGTATTCAGAGCCATACTGGTTGGTCTTGTCTGTGTTGATGCTCTTTGAGTAAGAGAATCTCAGCTTCAGTCCCTTCAGTATCTTGCTCCATCCGAAGTCGTAGTTGATGCTTCCCTGAATGTTGATGTTAGAGTTCATCGTGCGGCTGTAGTCGCCGTTGTTTCTCAGTTCAGAGAATGAGTAGTTCTGGTCATCGTCCACCTGAGTGTTGCTTATTCCGTATGCTGCGATTGGCAGGCCGTTGACATACTCCGGAATATAGCGCGGACGTGTGAGCAGGATGTTGTAGTCTTTTTCGTTAGAAGTACCGCCAACCTTGATGTAAGGTGTGTTCTTTTTTCCGTAGTCGCCTGATACACTGAGGTTTGCACCCAGCCACTGGCTTACCTTAACGTCTACTCCTGCACGGTAGTTCCAGCGGTTGTAGTCAAGGTTGCCGAGGTTACCGTCCTGGTCGAAGTAAGAAAGACTTGCAAAATAGCTTGCACGGTCAGTTGCTCCGCTGAGGTTTACGTTATGCTTCATCGTAACGCCTGTCTCCCAGTATTTGTCCAGCAGGTCGTAGTTGAGGCCCTTCATTGCATTGAGCTCGTCTGCCTGATAGAGGTCTGTAAGATGGTTGAGCGATGTGTTCTTCGGGTCGGCTGCTGCAACAGCGTTGTAGAGACGGCCATACTCGTATGCGCTCAGCATCTTGGGATGTGATACGGCGTCTGTGAAACCGAATGTACCGCTGTAAGAGATGCGCGGTGCGCCGAGCTTACCCTTCTTTGTGGTAACGAGGATAACACCGTTGGCCGCACGTGCACCGTAGACGGCTGCTGAAGCGTCCTTCAGCACAGAGATGCTCTCCACTTCAGCCGGGTCGAGGTTGTTGAATGCCTCTGCACCGAGGTTCTGTGTTGAGTTGCCCACCTTTACGTCGTTGGGATAGATGTATCCGTCGATGACGAACAGAGGCTGCTGTGCCACGCTACCTACGTCGCCGAGCGAGTTGGTGTCACGTATATACATTGTTGCGTTTTCGCCCGGGCGGGTGTCGCCGCCGCTTACGCTCAGACCGTTGACAAGTCCTGACAGACTGCTTGCCAGACCGCCTGAGGTCATGTCCTGAATCTCGTCCATCGGAACAGTTGCAACAGAACCGGTCAGGTGAGCCTTCTTCTGCACACCGTAACCTACTACGACAACTTCTTCAAGATTCTGTGAGTCTTCCTGCATTTGTGTTCTTCCGCCGGGAGCAACAGTCTGTGTAAGATATCCGATGTAGGATATTGTCACCTTGCTGCCCTTTGGTGCAGAGATGGTGTAGTTACCATTTATGTCGGTTATCACACCGGTGTCCTCCTTGCCGCTTATGCGGACAGATGCGCCAATGATAGGGTCGCCGTTTTCGTCAACGACTGTACCCTTCACCGTCTGGCTTTGTGCCAGTGCCGGTGTGGCAGCACAAACCATGAGGCCGAAGCATAGAGCTTTTATGAATTTTCTTTTCATATCTTATGTTTTTCTTTTGTTATCGATTATTATTCTGCAGCCGGAAGCCAGCGCGGGTCGCCGGTTCTCTTAGACAGCTGTTCGCCTCCGTTGACAGTGAAGTCGCCGTTTGTCGGGTCTTCAAACTGCGGGTTGCTCTTTATTGCAGTGCCGCTCTTGTCGTAGTTCTCTTCATTGTCATAAGTGTCTGTGGCAGCATCCTGCAGATAAGTGTTGTTAAGGAATGTGTATGACGGGCTTGTGCTGAAGTTACCGCCGATGAAGCGGCGTGCTATTTCCTTGGCACAGTCAACGAATATTGTGTTTGTCAGTACGAATACTGATGTTGCCTTGCCGCTGAATCCGCTGTAGTTAGCCCACTGTCCTGATTTTGCGATGTTGTAGAATGTGCTGTTCTTGATGTTTACGCTGTTAGATGTGTATCCGGCACGGTCGCAGCGTCCTGAGTTGTTGTATTGTATGAAGTATTTTGCATCAGAGTCGCCGGCGTTCCAGAATGTAGAATTCTGTACGGTCAGATTGTTGATGAATCCTGACTTGAAGTAGATTATGGCATTGCTGTTTACGCCGCTTGATGCTGTAGATGTCAGTTTCACCACAGTGTTGTCAATGACACATGTCTCAATACAATATTTCTTGTTGTTGTCGTGTATAAACTGGGCATTCACTCCTTCAAAGTTACAGCTTGTGATATGCAGCGTACCCATTATGTTGTAGTAGTCGCCGCTGCCTGTTGCGCCTTTTATGCTCTCGTCAGGTGTCTCGCTCAGTCCTATTGCCTCGTTTGCAGATGCGCTGCAGTTAAAGTTGAGGCTCTTCAGTTTCAGAGGAGCTGATGTGCGTATTGTTCCTTGTTCACCATAAGTGATTGTAGGTCTCTTCTGGTCGTTTGTACAGCGCAGCTGTATCTTGTTTCCGCCAAAGTCAAGAATTCCTGAAACTGTATACTGTCCGCCTTCCTCAAGGTCGTATACGAGTTCCTCTTCGTTGCCTTCAGGTATAGGGTTGTTCTGGAAGTATTCGCAGAGGTCGCTTCCTGAAGGAATTGTTGCAAATGCAACGGCAAAGGTGTTGAAAGTTTTGATTACAGGGTCGCAGCCTGTGTTGTTTCTTTCCTCGTTGCCGAGAACTTCCAGAGACAGTTCGTAGTTGTTGTCCTCAACACGTGCTACGGCGAATGAAGTGCCGTCGTAGACAGAGTCTATCAATACTTCTCCTGCAGTAGTGTTAGTCAGGATGGCATGATAGCCGCCTGCACCATAGACTACCGGCCAGCTGATGGTCTGTTGTGTTCCATCTGCGCTTGCCGTGATTTGGATGTCGTCTGTTGAAGGAGCCTCAAGCTGTGTGTTGTATACACCGCTGTCGAAGCTTTCTTCGTCGAAACCATCCTGCGCACATGAAGCAAAGAGCAGCACGCCTGCCGCAAGCGACATCAGGGCGTATGCCTTTCTTCGTAGTGAAAAATGATTTTTCTTCATAAGAATGTTTTTATTAATGTTATACAATATAATTAAATTTGTTTTTTCAAGTATGTCTTGCCCATGGCATCAGGGCATATTTTCTCCTTTATAATTCTTTGACGAATATAATAGAAAAATGTAACCAAAATATAATAAAAAATAAAAACAAAAGGTTGCATTAAACTATTTGTCGCTTTTGTCTACGGTGTAAACGGCTGATTTATAACATGATACGTCTCGGATGGTGCATATTTGTCGCATGTCAGACATGGAAATTATATGTTTTTTTATCCTTCACGTATTAGTTTTCCCGGTTGCGTTTTGATGTCCGCATTAGATATGGCATGCTTCTGCTTGTCCGTTTGCGCCAGTTTTGTGTGTCTGCGGGCATCTCGTCAAAAAGAACAACGGTATGGTGCAGCTGCCGGAGTGGCAAGTCATTAAGAAAAACTGTGATTAGCAGAGTCAGGATTAATCATATCCCCCAAAAGCAAATAATCCTCCTAATGACAGGCGTGCTGTCTTTAGGAAGATTATTTGTGCGTTATGTATAAAAGATGTTTATTGGTTTACGTACGATTCGTACACAATCGTCATCAGGCTTATTTTCTGATGAACTTCTTTCCGTTCTGAATCAGTATGCCCTTTGCATCCTTGCTTACGCGCTGTCCGGCAAGGTTGTATACAGGAGCATCAGCGTCAAATGTGTTGTTTGTTATGTCGTTGATGCCGCTTGTGCCGGCTTCAAATTCAACATCGCTTACACCGATCTGTGCGCTGTGCAGGAACACCATGTAGGTCTGGTCAGCCTTCATATGTATGTTCAGCCATCCCCAGATAGCCTGGCCGCCGCCTTTTGCACCCCAGATGTACAGGTCGTCACCTTCTGTTCCCTTTGTAGGAATGCCCATGGTGTAAGCCTTTGTGCCGTCTTCGTTTGTCACGCCGTTCTCATATCCGTCCAGAGTATAGTCTGCGTTAGGTGTCAGAGCCTTCTGTGTCTCCTTGTCTACAACGAAGAGCTTGCGGTTACCTTTGTTGATCCATACACCGAGTACGAGAGTTCCTTCAGCCTTAGCCTTGAACTCATAGTAGAGTCCTGACACGGGCAGACCCTTGCTTCCGTCCGGCTCGTAGTATTCGTATGCAGGACGGTATGTGCCTGTAGGCTGGCCGTCTGTAATCACTTCTTCTGCCAGAAGCTTAACGTAGGGGTTACCTGTTCCCTGTACGTAAGGAAACTCGATGTCGCCCTGGTTGCCGGTCTTCCATTCTATGGCATTCCATTCTGATACGTTTGCGTCTTTGTCTATTTCTTTAGGAGTAGTGCCGCCTACTGCTGTCATTGTTACATTTGTAAGATCTACGGTAACAACAGATTTGCCGTTCTGAGTGTCGATAACAGCATTCTGGAATTCTTCAGCCATTACTACGTTCTTGTCGGCATCATAAGTTGCGGCAGCATAATAATCCTGAGCGTTTGCGCTCATTGCTGCAAGTGCAACTGCTACTAAAGTAAAAATTTTTTTCATAAGCTAATTTTATTAAGTTAATAGATTTTCTGATGTTTTTCTCTTTAAACGATTACTGATTTGCTTTGTAATCAAAAGCGAAAATGCTATTAACTAAATTTAACCTTCGTGTGTCCCGATTATGCGAAGCGCCTTTTGCGAAAATGGGCATAGGCGCTTTAATCCTAATCGGCTATCAGCGTTCAGAAACTAAAAGACGGGCTGAAAGCATGAAGACACAAAACAGATAAAACAATGTGCGGTCTAATGGCCAATTGTGCTTAAATGTCAATAAGCGTAGCTCAAATAACGTAGTGACTATCCGAATCTCGCAAATCATTACCCAAATTCATTTCGTCGTTTTTTTATTAGCGCTAAACTGGCGGCCATTGTGATTCGGCAAAATTCTGATACAAAAAACTTATCTTAATAAACTCATCACTCGTCACAATAGCTTTTAATATGCTGATTTACAGCTTGTTAAGTTGTGATGAGTTGCTTTCCGTACTCATCACGCAACAGACCGTTCACCTCGGATGTGATGAGTAGGAAATGCAACTCGTCACACTCTAAAGCCTTGACTACAAGGCTCTTATGCAGCTTTGTGATGAGTGATGAGTTTTTTCTTAAAATCTTTTTCATATCTCTTTTCTTTTTTACGTCGTAACATGGCCATGCAGCTTGTAAAAGCTGTCCTTTTACATCGTAAAACACCACGTTTCATCATCTAAAAGCATACCTTTTCCAATGCCGTTTGCCGTCTTTTATGTCCCAACCAGTAATTAATATTCAGCAATGTTAATGCTTTATGTTATTGGTCAGCCTGTGCTTTTGCCTTATCTTAATAGTCTTTCCGTTTGCTTTTTCGCTGGCATAATGGGCTGTGTCAAGAAAAAACGTACGAAAAGACCAGCAAGGATGGCTGAGAGCATAAATCACCTTGTTTAATTAAAATCTATTTGCCTGACGACGAACTGTGGCCATATAATATAAGGTATATGTATTGCCCGCATACTCTATGCGCCTCGGATCTGCGCCGTAGGATGCGAAGTCGCCTATCTTGGATACAATGCGCTGGCTGCCTATGTAGATGTGCTTGGTGTAGCGTCCGCCTTGGTTTGCCACGAGATAAGGACTCACGTAGAGTGAGAACCTGGCAGTGTTGGTGCGTCCGCCGGCAAACTCTGAGTTCACATATACCTGCTCGCTCTCTCCGCTGGTCTTCACCGTGCGCTCGCCGTCCGCGTCATACCAGTAGTTCGTCACGAAGCCGTCGTCGTCGGAGGCCAGCAGGCGGTTCTCCTCGTCCCACTTCAGTTTGCGCTCATGGGCTTTCTCGTCCGTTGTTCCATCTTTCTTCGTGCGTCCGGTGTTTACGTAGACGAGGTTGCCGTTGGCGTCATATTCGTAGGCGTGGCTGTTGGTGACTTTTCCGTCCTCGCCTGGAGCCGTTTCCGTGCGGTAGTTAACGTCCGTCACGTTGTCCAGCTGGAACTTCTTTCCTTCCTCCTGTCCGTAGGTGTACGTAAGGTCGTAGCCAACGTTGAGCGTGCCGTCGAACTGCAGGTTGTCCTGCGTGAGGTGCTGGCTCTTCGACGTGATGCGGTGCATGTTGTCGTAGCCCATTGCCAGTGTGTAGCTTGCCGTCTTACTGTCTGCACCCGTGTAGGTGCCGGTGGCGCTTGACAGGCGGTACAGCGCGTCGTAGGTGTAGCTGTGGCTCATCTGCCCGCCGGCCTTGCCGCTCTGTGGCAGGGCCGCTCCGTTGGTCACGCCGAGCACGTTGCTCACGGCGTCGTAGGTGTAGGCGTTGTCCATTATGGTGCGTCCGCCGGCGTCAACCTTCAGACCCTGCAGCCTGCGCCGCTGCGGCTCGTAGGTGTAGAATGTCTCCGCGCCGTTGCAGTATTTCATGTACGTGCGCTGCCCGAACTTGTCGTAGCCTATGCGGTTCACGTAGTCGTAGCCGTATGACTTGTAGCCGTGGACGTTGGTCAGCTGGCCGCCGAGGTCGTAGGCGTAGGAAACCTTCTCCTCGTCGGGGTATATCATCTCCAGCAGGCGGTTGTGGCTGTCGTAAGCCCACTGCGTCACGTACGTGGCGATGGCCTGGTTGGGCACAATGTCTTTATCCATATTTTGCATTATGGTAAAATAGACCTGTGTCTATCATATTTTTCCAGACCTGGCTGTATTCCAAATAATCCCAAACTATTTTTATTAAAATATAATATATCATTTCGCGAAACACATTCATAAATATATGATGCTGTACTTTCTTTTAAATTGTAATAATATATATGGGGTTGAATTATGCCCTTTCGTTTTATAAAATATGTAACTGAATCTTTTTTGCAATTTAACAAATCTACAATATGTGTCATTTCGTCATATATACATTCTTTATTTTGAACATTATCTACAACTGGAATCCATTGTGTTATCCAAATGCATTGATCCGCTGTCTTAAGATAAAAGTCATTTGTTATAGTTTCGCCCATATAGCAATACCGTAATTCGGCAATACTGTCATTAAAAAACATTCTATAATATGTTCTAGCAGGATTTTCTTGCCCACTTTTTGTTATAGGAGTATTACGTTTCCATAATTCATATTCTTCATAACTGCACCATTTGTGATTACATAAAAAATATTTTTTTATAGTTGTTGTGTCATTAGATGCAATAACATATATTGTGTCATTTTTTTTGCGTACATACACAAACGGATTTAATGCAACTTTTCCCATTCCTTCCATCTTTAATTCATTGAATGTTTGATACTTTTCAAAAGAACTTAATTCAAAATATTTTTTATCAAGATTATTTGTAAAAGAATTTTTGTTTCTTTTTTCACTTTTTATATTGACGTTTTGGCTACAAGCATCAAATTTGTTTCTTTTTTCACTTTTTATATTGACGTTTTGACTACAAGCATCAAAAAAAATGGAAAGAAACATTATTAGTATAATATTTATTTTCATATATAATTATCTAAGTGGTTAAAGTTTGGATCCTAATATTTACATTAGAATCCAAACCTTTTATATTATAATTATTTTGCAAACAAATTCATTCTAAATGAATTATTTATGTCAAAAGACCATGACATACCTTTGTTCTTATCAATAGTAACATTCTTAATAAATCCAAAAGGCTCTCCTCGGTTCGAATACATAAATTCATTTTGTGGAGATGTTGGTTTAAATGGAATTTTAATATCATCATTATTCAAATAATTACTTCCATCATATTTGTACCCTGCCCGTATTGGATGATCTGAAGCTACCACTAATGAAGATGTCTGCTTTGCCATATTTTCAACCAATTCATATCCTCGTCCTTCAAGTGTACCTATGTCACAAGCTCCTATAAAAACATTGTGGTTGTTTAAACCATCTTTAAGCATTGTGAAATCAGTTTCTGGCGTAATCTTGTCTGAACCAATATTAAAATATGCAGGTGTATTGCTATTACCTCTATAGCCATGACTATTAAGAGTATAAGTTTTTGTCACAGTATTGATTTCTTTTAACTTATACATAGCATTAGCAAAATCTTTCATATCTGTTACCCGTATAACTGGAACACCAGAATTGACAGCCGCTAAATAATCTTTTAAAATAGCTCCATTATGGTCAGATAAATTCATAGGGAATACAGCAATAACTGCATAATATTTATTGTTCTCAACTGTTCCATCAAAATCGAATCTACCATCTTTATCTATAAAGATAATTGGATTATTATGGCAATAGGTATATGAACCAATATTAAATGCGGTTTCTTCCAATGGATCTGTAGACATCCACAAGCTCAACCTCGGGTCGTAGTACCTCGCACCGTAGTAATACAGTCCGGTCTCCTCGTCGAACTCTTTTGCGTTGAAGAGGTACGGCGTATTCCACGTGTTGTTCCGCTCCTCGATGAACACCTCGCCGAACGGCACGTACTCTACGTGCTGCACAACCTCGCCGTCAAGGTTGGTGATGTAGCTTGTGCTGCCCAGGTGGTCTGCATGGTAGTAGAACTGCAGATTCTCGTAGGCGTCGCCCTCCTGGAAGTTGCCGTCGAGCGCGTTGGCCTGCGCCACCGCCTCGGCCTGTGCCGCCTCCAAGGAACCGTCGTCGCAGCAGAAGCCCTCGCCGTTCACATAATCGTCGTTGTCTGTTCCGTTGTACGGCACCCCAAATGTAGCATAATTTTCTTTGATTGCCTGCAGTTGTTGACTATATTTAACATCATAGTCCACATTTACCGCGTCGGCCCGCGCACGCCTGTAATACGGCCCATGCTGTCGATGTTGGTCACGACCGTGCCGTTGCCCAGCTGCTGCGTTATCTGCGTAAGGTGGTCGGGATCGTTGGTGTCGTATACAGGTCGTTTCATGTCAAAAATTTTATGGCATCTTAGAGGCAGCTCTTTTGAGCTGCAAAAGACGACAAATTGAAGCTTAAAAAGCCATCGAATGCAAGCTATTTGACCGTCTCTTTTTATTGCTATCTGATATAACTGTTATTTATTATTCATTCATAGGAAACTTCAATGACATTTTTTGTATAAATTTATTTTTTCCACAACGACACCTATGTCGCATATACTACTTTCAGTAAAAAACATTTTATATATTACCAATGCTTACGAGCAAACTCAAAAAAAGTTATAACTTTTTTGTCTATAGATTCAAAATCTATACCGTTTTTGTTTAAATAATAATAAATTATTTCGTTATTTAAACGCTCGCGAATTTGTCTTTTTTTATAAAAGTTTACATTTTCAAAAGGTAAGGCATATCCCTTTTCATAGAATATCCATTTATCCTCCTTATACACTTGAATCAATCTTTCATTTTCACTTTGATTCAAATAATAAAACATATATTTGGGATATGTCAAATTATTTGACATAGCACACATTATCAAATTACATTCTAATTTTATTTGGATCTGCTTACAAAGATTTATTAATCCATCTTCATAGTTTGAAATAAAAAAGATTTTATCTTTATAAAATTCATTTTTCCAACAACAAAATCTTGGTAAATGTTTTCCCCCACTTGGAGGATTGATGAATTTATCAATGTCAAAAATGTTGTTATATATATCCGCTTTTTTTTCTTTTAGCTCAGATTTATATATTATTTTTATTGCATCGAGGATTTTATTAAAATCCTCGATGCAAAAGATAGAAAATACACAATAATTAAAGTTCGTAATCATTTTATCTTATAAAATTTATTTCTTGAGTTTGGATCATTTTTTTGTACAATATTTTTATGGTGTCTTAATGAACTACTTCGAGTATCATATTCAATATTTGTATGTTTACCTTGTTTATCGAATTGGATGTCAGGCCGATTATTACCTACGATATTACCATCAACATCAACTTGTTTTTGATTTTTCCTTATATTTGTCACATCTTTGTCTTTTTTCAAGATATTTATCATGTTATCAATTTTTTCGTTGTGTTTTTTGCCTCCATGTGGTTTTGCATTACCATCATTAGGCTTAATTTTAGAATTACTACTATTCAACAGTTTTCTACCTTTTTCGGCATTATTATCCTAAAATCCGCAACTATCATCCAATACACGATTAAGGGTAGATTTATGAGT
>ENA-OOWV01000836-OOWV01000836.1-human-gut-metagenome-genome-assembly--contig:-NODE-836-length-22215-cov-11.800767_pt1 | contig 22215 bp, 16 predicted proteins | sample MGYA00241584_ERZ501337 | MGnify/ENA primary metagenome ERZ501337 (study PRJEB25962, sample SAMEA2042744) | human gut metagenome | biome: human gut; feature: human-associated habitat; material: faeces... | reverse complement strand
AGCTTTAACATTCTCAAATTTAACCCTATATGTAATACCGCCTAAATAAGCTCCCCCTTCTTGGAAGTATTTATAGTAAACATATACAGTTCCCAAATCCTTGCCTGATACGTTTTTAATACCTATTACTCCGTCCTCTTGCTTTGTAATTTGTACCTTGTCTTTCATAAGTGACATATTGTTTAGTTTTGCTTGTATTGAATCAACATATTTGTACTTGTCATCTTTGTTAAATTCGATTTTTCCTGTAGACTCCATAACTAAAGTTGATGTTTTTGGTGGTAAATTTGTAACTTTGAATACTGCATTTTTATTTCCATTTACTTTGATGTTAATTTCTCCATATTGAACTACTTTGTTTGAATTGTTTTTTACTAATAATGATAATACATTTGCTACAGGTTTATCGCTTCCATCTTCAATAAATTGGCCAGTGTATTGACCTATATTTTCAATAACTAAATCTGTTTTTTCTACGCTATATGGTAGTTTAAGTCCTCCTACCTTCTTTTCATCTTCATAATTAAATCCTCCAAAAATTTAATTAAACGTCAATTATGAACCATGATTAATTCTATTACAGATTTAATATTTAATCTATCTTCAAAAATCAAAAGCCCTGCATACAAATGCAGGGCTTCATACACCAATCGTCACACTTAACAAGTTATGTACGACAATTATTCCGATATATTCATTCAGCGACTCCATTCGCACACAAACATATATTAACCACTAATTAATATATGCCTGACTTATAAATCCAATTTATATTTTATTATATCGGATGGCATAGCTGTTTTCTTAACCTTATATGTTTCAGTTCTATTGATATTAAAATATATCCTATTTTTCAAACGTCTCTACATATCTCTCCAATTCTGCTACTTTATTAACTAGAATTGAATCTTTTCATTAGAATTCAATTCATCATTAGTTGCATTATACATATATCAAGTTCTCTCCATATATGCTGCGACATATTTGCCTTACTCTTCCGGTCTCATTAACCCAGTAACATTTTCTGTTATATATGTAAGCCACCAGTTTACAACTCTATAAATGATAGACTGTAACCGCTAAATAAAATAGTATTGTTGATAAAAAATGCAATCTACGAGAACTCTCGCATGATTGCATTTTTTATCGAATATTTACTATGAGTTATTTGTCATAATCCGAATTTTTGCTATGACTTGTTCGCGTTAACTCGACTGTTTTACTATGAGTTGTTTTGGCAGATTTGTTTTACATTTTCATTCCATGGTGAAAGACTATCAAGTTGTTCATCTGTCATTTTCTCATTTGGTCTTGATTCCAACAGGAACTCAAGGTATTTGTATGGGTTGATACCATTAGCTCTGGCTGTTTCTAATAATGAAAATACCATCATGCTTGCCTCTGCACCATCAGTTGTATCACAGAACAGCCAGTTCTTTCTTCCCACCGTTACAGGCCTGATTGAATTCTCACTCATGTTATTTGATATACTGCAATGACTGTCTTCAAGGTACATCATCATATATGCACTTTGATTTTTTGCATAAGTTATTGCTCTGTCAAATCTTGTACCTTTTGTGGTTGGAGCATTATTTATCCATGACAAAAAAGCCTCAACAACAGGTTTCTGATCCCTTTGCCGACGGTTATATATCTGTTTATATGATAATCCCTTCTCCCTGTAACTGCGTTCATACTCAAACAGTTTGTTACAGTAGAGCATTCCCTGGACTGCCGGATTGGTGAAATCTTTTTCATGCCCTTTTGGAATTGCCTCTATAAAATATCTCCTGATGTGTGCGTAGCAGCAGCACCTGTTGAAATCTTTCAACTTATTATATCCGGCATATCCATCTGCCATGATATAAGAGCCATCAGGATTATTCTTAAAGAAATCAGCAGCTGCATCACCATTGCGTGTAGGATGATACTTATAAATAATGATGGGAGCCAATCCATCATCACCAGACCTGAACAGCCATATATATGACTTGGTCTGTGGCCGCCTGTCTTTTTCTTTAAGAACCTGTATAGGTGTCTCATCTGCACACAGATACTTCCTTTTTGACAGACATCTATGGAAGTAATCCAGTACCGGTGCAAAGTAATTCTGGGCACAGAATATAGTCCAGTGTGCCATTGTCCCTCTGCTTATCTTAATACCATACTGTATAAAAAAATCTTTTTCCTGTCTGTGGTAGGGCATTGCATTTATAAATTTGGAATACATAACATATGTTGCAAGACTGGCAGATACATAACTATGTGGAACCAGTGGATTTGCATTATTATCTTTTATAAAATACGGATTTTCTGTCAGCTTACATGATGGACATTCATAAGTAGTTGCTATGTATTCAACCCGTTCAAGTGTTGCGGGATGGAATACAACCTCTGTACGTATGACTTCTGTTCCTATAGCTGCCATCTTATCGCCACAGTTAGGACAAATCAGTTCTTCCGGCTTAAGGTTATCCAGTTTTACCTGCCTGACAGGAAGAGAACCAAACATTTCTTCATAGGTTGCTTTTTTCTTGCGTGTTCTTTTATGGGCTGTAACTTCTATATCTTCAGCCTCTATAAGTTCAGGAGTTCTGTCATCTTCCATATCTCCCAAAATGTTCAGTTGTCCCGGAAAAGGTGTCTTTGATTTCTCACTTGATGCTCCAAACAGCTTTGCTTTACAATAATCAAGTTCAGACTGTTTATTGCTGAGTTCAAGACGGAGATTATCTATCGTCTTCTGCAGACCGGCTATTATTTCAGACTGGTTTTTAATAAGATTATTCAGTTGGGCAATGGTATCTTTTAATTCCAAAAGCTGGATATCTTTTGCAGACTCTGACATGATTTTTTCTCCTGATTTATGATATTTAAAGTATACCATAAATACGTGAAAAATGCAGCAAAATCAAGGATTCAGCTGCATTTTTACGCATACAAAGACATGCTATTTTACATTTCCTATAGCCTTAGGCTGCTCAATGTCAAGACCTGACATCAGCCAGTCAAACTGGCGCCAGGTAATAGGCTTTACCTCAGATGAATTCCTTGGCCATCTGTATCTTCCTTTCACATCAAGACGCTTATAAAGAAGCGTTATCCCATCAGGTTCTTTTAAAAGAATCTTTATCCTGTCACACCGCGTACCACAGAACAGATATATGGAATAACATCAGTTTTCTGTACACAAGCTGACGTGTGAACAGTAACTCCTATTCAAGAGCTTTAGTAATTCTATAATATCTACTCTCCAAAGCCTCTCTTCCGCCTTCCATTACATCACATATAGCATCTCTTATCTCAACATCTTGTAAAGCACCCGAATGAGATGCATTTATTTCTCCACCTGCAAATTCCATATGAATCACTTGTTCAGAATTTGTATTCACAACAATATTGGGATTATGTGTTACCACAATAATTTGCTGACTTTGTTTCTTTTCATTAATTCCTTTTACAATAAAATCAGTAATATTTTTTGTGTCCAAGTCATCCTCAGGTTGATCAATAATAATAGGTTCTTTACTTATTTGCAATAATAACGTCAATATTGCAGAAGTTCTCTGTCCTGCTGACCCTGCATCAATAGAAATATATTTATTACGTCCTGTTTTTAACTCCAATCTCACTAAATCTTCTGGAAGCCACATATATATTTTATTTTCAACACTATAATCACTTTCAAATAAATTATTTAAATGTGTACGGAATTTTTTGCTATAAGTATTTGAATTGGGATTCGTAAGTTCTTCACATATTGTTTTATAATTTTCCAAATAATCTCCATTTTCAGGATTTGCAAGTCTAAAAACTATGCCTCCTGAATACTCTTCTTCTTTGTTCCGCTCCAATATATCGGAAGAGAATGTTGTTCCCTGTTTATTAATTATATTTCTAAGTACCTCCTCATTTTTCTCCATGTTTCCCATTGGCAATAATGTAATTCTAAGATTTCCAGCTTCATTCCACAATGACACTGTTCTTTCTCGATTTTCATATCTCTGCTGAATTAACATATAGTATTCTTCTAGAATAGCCAACCTCTCCTGTTTCAATTCTTTATCAACTTTTTCAACATTTATATACTCTTCTAATTCCTTTAATAAATCATCCTTTTGTTTCAATAAAACAGGATAAATCTCAATATCGTCTACACCTTGTTCTTTTAATTCATTAATAACATTGTTCATTTCAATTTGATTTTCTTTTTTATTTTTAGATACTTTTAATTTTGAAAACCAAACGTCTAACTGACACAAACTTACTTGGTTCCTTTCATATGCCTCCTTATAATTTAAAATAAATGCATTTATTTCTGATTCCCATTGACATATTTCTTTCTTTGACTCTTTATCAAGTCTATCTGTATTTAATGGATTTGCGCTAAGTTCAAGAACACTTTTATATAACTCTATTGACTTATCAATAACATCCTCATATTTTCTATATACTGACTTTGCCTGTTGTTCTTCAATTAAAATTTCTTTTTGTGAATCTAATACCTTTTTAGTTGCCTCAGTTTCAAACACTTTAATCTTGTTTTCTATTTCTCTTAATGATATTTCTTTTCTCTTTTTCTCATTAAGTTTAATATTGTTATTGTTTATTCGAATCATACAGTCAAAATATTTATTTTTGATTGAATCTAAGGATTTTCTCCAACCAATTGAATCCCACTGACTATCAATATATTGTAATAAAAGCTGTGCATCCTTTGTCATTTCAAATAACTGTTTTTGACTAAATATCCGAATCGGAAACCTCTCTAATAAATCTGTAGCTTCCTCTAGTTCTCCTCCTATCATTTCATACAGTTTATCATTTTTCCACATAAAATTATGCTCTAATCCATCTTTTACTATACACGCTAGAATTTCTGTATTATCAGTAAGCATACCTAATTCTGTTCTATTCTTAGAAATATTTACAAAATCATCAAATTCCTTTTGCAATGCTTTCGGTAATTCCTCTTTTTTATCCAATATCAATCTAATAAACTGTATTATACTTGATTTTCCTGTTCCTCGTCCACCGATTATTGATGTCATCCAAGGACTAAAATCAATATGTAATGGTGCCCTCCTTCCAGCATACTTCGCTTGCTTTACTTCCACATATTTTAAAAACATTCTATTATTTAAGTCATTAGGATTCCCTTCATAAAAATCACTTCTTAATACTCCATCTATATTATCAAATAGTGCTAGTCTCATCGCCTCTATTGAAGGTTTTCCCATTTTCACCCAAGTATATCTTGAGCCAATTGTATCAATACAATGAGAATCACTTCCTGCCACATACGATATTTTTCTTTTTGAATCTTTATATATTTGATTATTAATTTCTGAACCAATAACTTCAAAAGCCAATAATTCATCCACATTTAAAACCCCTTTTATTTCAGAAGCACTATTGTTTTCAAATAATCCACTTGAACAATCCACATGAGCAGGTATTGCGATTCCCTTATTCTTTATAACTATTTCCATAACTTCCGGCATAGATTTTGTTGTGGATAACATGTTTTCATCAAAACCAAGTTGTCCAAATATTCTTTCTAAACTCCTTACCTCTACATCAATATTAAAAATCGCCAGCAGATGAATATTTCCCATAACATTTATCTCAACTGCGGGAAAAATTATTACTGGTTCAATATTAGGATTATCTTGAATCAATTCATCCATAGCCTCTCTTAATCTATCTATCCATTCAAAAGAGTTATGATCACTAATAACAAGGCAATCTATATTCTTCTCTATTGCCTTTAACAAAAACTCTTTAGGCGTAACTTGCTTTTCCTTCTCTGGCTCCATACTCCCCTTACCATAATCCATTGAAGCTGGCGTATGAACATGAAAATCCACCTTCCACCATTTTCCTCCTGCAATTTCTTTTACTACACTATTCATCATGCACCTCCATTTTATCTAAAAAAACTATTATATTTGTATCTAACATTATCTTTTTCTAAACCTCCGTATATAATACATAGGCCAGAATTTCTATTATAATTTACCATTTTTACATATAATCTCACCTCAATTACCACAGACTTTGCTAAAAACAGCTCCTGTCGCCGAACCATCATCGCTCATTTTCTAAATAATGGTAAATGGGATGCCCTTCGCTTTCTGATACACTTAAAACCTATCATTGAAATTATTTATCTAGAATCATAATGCACCTAAAAAGCTATTTTCTTTATTGTTAATAATATACTAAATCTATTATGTATGTAGATGTCAGTTAAAAGATTTTTCAGACAACGCGAAAATAAGTTTGCGCTCGACAGCTATCAGACACAAAAAATATTAGTATATATTTCAATGTACAAAAGAATATAATGACTTTAATTTATTTAAAAAGCTTATAGCATAATTTTGTACAATTTTTCAATTTTGCTCATTTATAGTATATAAAATGTCTTAAGTTATGTTAAATATAATGTATCACTAACATAATCCTATAACAATAACGTCTGCAAAAAAAGACTATGTTTTACAAAAAAAGACTATATTTTACAAGTTTTAATTGTATTTTTCATCCTCTAATTCTATAATTTGATTATCATATTTTATAATCCGCCTTTTTGCGAAAGCCACCAATACGGCATGAAATACCTTAGCTGATTTTCGCTTTTCTGATTTACATTTCTCTTGATATAATTCTTTTATAAGATTGACACACTACAGAACACGTGGAGGTGAGTGGCGGGGCTGTATAGCGGCGACTTCGTATATTTATTTGTTGTCGGTCATCCGTTAAGGCATCAATGATTGGCGCATAACGTAGCCCGTAAACTTATCTCTTCCAAAGTCGACTCGATTTTGCCGGATGACCAGTCACTGTCAGTTTTAAACTTACAATCATCAGGAGGTACTTTTATTGTCGTTTAAAATTCTCAAAAATAACTGTTGTGGGCTTGATGTCCACAAAACCTGGATTTATGCCTGTATCGGCATAACAGATTCCCTGAAACGTACCGAGTATAAAGAAGCTCGCTTTTCTTCCTTTACCAAAGGTCTGAATGAGCTGTGTGACTGGCTTTCTAAATACAACTGCATGGAATCTACTGGTAAGTACTGGATCCCTGTTTTTAATGTTCTAGAAAAGAATAACATCTAGGTTACTCTTTCCCACCCCAAATATACCAAACCTCAAAAAGGCAACAAGACTGACCGCAAAGATGCTAAATGGATTTGTGATCTATATATGTGTGTAATGGTAAAACCTTCCTTTATTCCACCTGCTGACATCCGTGAATTAAGAGATTTGGTAAGATACCGTTTCAAACTCACTTGTATGATTATCGGTGAGAAGAATCGTGCTCATAACTGTCTTACTGTTTCTAACCTAAAACTGGATGATGTCTTTTCTGATATATTTGGTAAATCTTCTCGTTCTATTACAGAACAGATTTTACAACACCTGGGAAAATATTTGATGTGTCACCTTTTGTGGATGGCAGATGTATGATATAAAAGCTACATTTTTATATTGACATTTGCAATACTTCATTTGATAGTGTCAAACACTACCCTTTTGTATAGTAAACTTTAAACTACCAAATCATATTATAAAAAAGCAGCAAGCCACCCGAATCCTAACGATTCGAATGGCTTGTATCCTGTATCTATAATTATATATTGCTTATGTAATAACAGAAGAATATTTTCTTATAAAGAATATTCTCAATATTTTTCAATTTATGTATTATTGCTATATCCTCTTCTACCCATTTCCCACGAATATACTTTAATCCTTCTACTGACATCACATACTGCTTCCTCAAGTTTTATGTCCTCTTTTTTATTTCCGTCACTCAAATACCATTCTCCATTAACCATATAAATTTTGTATATTTTATTTTTATATACAACCTGATCGCTCACGGCTATTCTGTTTCCATTTGAATCAAAATATTGGGTATATTTAATCTTATTGGATTCACATCTATTCTCATTCTTTATATATATTGTTTCAACAAAATTCCATAAACTTACTGCAATAACAAATAAATATATATATACATTCACATCTTGTATAACATTTTGCCCCTTTAAACATAATAAAATATCTTGTATAAGTTTTAAATTTATAACACTATAAAATAATATTTCTACAATTACATCAATTGTGTACCAAACTGGAAACCAATCTTTTTCTTTTATATAATTTATTTCATCTAATACTATATAAATAAAATTTCTAATTATAACAGAATATAAAATATATATTATAATAATTATATGCGTAAATGAAGATAAAAAGTTACTTAACTCACTTGGAAATAAAATTTGTATTTTATCACAGTTAGTAAGTACACTTTTAAAATTACATTTTTCCAATAAATATATAGCACATACAAAAATAATGGATATTTTTTTTAATAAACCAACAATTTTCCAATCGGCATTTACATTACCAGTAATTTTCGATGTATCATTATATATTTCTTTTATAGTATTATATATTGACATATATTTTTATACCTCTTTCCTTTCTGCTCAGTTATCCTTCTGAACTATACATATTTGTTTAATTAAAGTTTCACCCCTCAAACTCAATCTCCTCATTAACCTTTTCATGAAGATTAATCCTATTTTGAACATCTATTTTATTCACAAGCCAGCCATTCAGATGACAGTTTCTGATAAATTCTTCTATCCGGTTGACACCATACATTTCCTTTAATGTCACAACAACGCCAAAACGCAGTCCCACACCATCTTTGTAGTCCAATCTGTTGTTGGTTTTAATCTCCATTCCCCAGTTTTTATTTCTATATGATCTCTTGGGAATTCTTTTTTTATTAATAACCTCAGATATATATTTCACATTATCCCATTTACGGAATCTTTCTCGTGCCTCACCCTCAAGAATAAAGTTTTTCTCTCCGTCCAATGTTTCATCCAGATTCTGCTTATCTGAATTAATCTCATTGAGCATGCCATTATCTTTTATTCTGCCAAAATGAAGGTTAAGTTCTGTATTTGTGTAATCAACCCCCTGTGCACGGTCACATATTGGAAAATAACACATTGTTGCCCTTGTAAAATACGGATAATAATTATCCTTAAGTGGTATTGGAAAATAGTAATTATATGTATTCCATTTTTCACTGACATCTGTTACCAGAAATTTAATCTCATCATCCTTCGTCTGGACAATATCTTCAATTCTTATAGGTACAATACCATGTCCATAAAGCGCTACCTCTTCAGGTCCAGGTGCTTCATTCCACCCCCTTGCAGCATCTATAATCAAAGCTTTTGCAAGTTCCCTGTTTAACCCTAATATATCTATCAGATATGATAGCTTTCTTGCAATCCATGGTGCTGCAAAGGACGTTCCTGCAACATTAGCCTCTCCGAGTGGTTCGCATACACGTATATACTGTTCCTCACTGCCACCATAATAACTTACATCCGGTTTTGCAAAAAAAGAAAGTGCCAGACCTTTTCTTGAATATCGTGTAGATAAACCACTCTTTGTTACCGCATTTACAACCATGCTGTTAATAGAATCAGCTGGTGAACCTATTTTTACAACATCAGTATTAGGCTTATTGGTTCCTGCCACTACGAATATAACATCATTTTCATATTGTATCTGATCTAGAACAGCTCCCTCTGCTGAAATAAAATTATCATTTATTTCCTGATTACTTCCTAATGAAATATTCCATACTTTTATATCTTTATTTTTCTCAACAATACTTTTTATAAATTTTATAATTCTGAATGAAGAGAATTGGGCACCAGCTGCCACACCAAAATGTCTGACCCTGAACCGCCCACATCCATCATCAAGCCATGGATTCAGCTTTGGTCCATCTACTATGATTGATGATACAGCTGTTCCATGACGATAATCATCTGAAGAAACTGGAAGTCTGTCATCTATCATTTGGTGGTATTCAACCCATTCGCCAAAATATACTCTTTCATCAAATAGTGTATCAATAACTCCTATAACAGGTTCATATTCCGGAGCTGGAATCGTTACCTGCTGTTCTTCATACCTGTCAATAAAATCTTCTGGCGATAACTCTGAAAGATTTTCAGTTGACATTGCAACAAGATATGGTGCTTTTTCATATAACAGATTCAATTGATTTACATCCAGATAAACTGTTCTATTATCTAGCACTCTGGCTGATAAGATATCAATTCCAATACTTTTAAATATTTTTTTAATATCTACACCTGTATCGTATATTGTAATAATGCTTTCTTTATCGTGCTTATTAGCCAATTCAACATCAAAATCTTCAATATATGATACATCTGCTATAATCCGTCTTAACAGCGACTTACTCAGATTTAATTCTTTATAATCTATTGAATCAAATGTTTTACAATTATCAAATATTTCCTTAGAAATCACACCTTCAAAGTATAATCTTAAAACATTCTCGGTCTTGTATAATAAAGCAATGCTCTTATCTATATCAGATAAATCTAAAAAATATGTTATAATATGCTTTGTTTTATCTGAATTGAATTTAGCACCAACGATCGCATAATTTGATTTTTCCCCTTTGAATATTCCTGCAATTCTGTTTGTTTTAGCTACTATCTTGTTATAGTACACACTAATTAATGCCCCATTAAATGGCTGATTTTCGTTTTGCCAGAAGTTCTTTAGTTGATTCAGTCTTTCTATCAGTCGCAAAATATGCTCACTTGTAACTGTTATCTTGCTATTCATGGCAGCACCGCCACCTCCACCAGTCTTTGCAGCCTGTTCAAAACGTTTTCCCTTTAATTCTAATACATTATTCATTCCATTTCTCCTCCCAATGTAAGCAAATTTTTCAATAATATCAATTTCTATTGCCACATGTTTTTAATTAATTTATTCATTTAGCTTTCTCGACACACTACTTTTAGACTCTCCCTTAAGTTTTTCTATTTCACGCACAGAAAAACCCATTTTATGCAGCTGTGAAACATCTATTTCATCAACATTACCTATCATACTATTAAACAGCCTTCTAAGATAATCATTTTCTGAATTCACATCACTAAATGCAAGTGAAGTTTTTATTATATTTTTGAGTTCTCCAGGATATGGTATTTTCTCTGCCACATTCATTATTTTTCTAAACAAACGTATATCCTTTGATATTCCTTTGAAATTCTTAACAAATGAAGTAAAATAATATTCTGCAACCTCTATTAAGTCTTCTTTAGTATAGCGGTCAAAATTAATAACCGCATCAAATCTTCTAACTAAAGCTTTATCAAAACTGGAAAATAAGTTGGTTGTTGCAATGATAACAATCTCTTTATTCAAATCTGTCAAACGATCTAATTCCTTTAAAATAACCGATGTTGCCCTTCCCATTTCACGCACATCATTACTATTTATACGATCTAATGCTATAACATCAATTTCATCAAATAATACAACCACTTTATCTGGCTGTGGAAGCATATTTATTTCATTGAAAAGTGCTGCAATATTCTTATTAGTCTGCCCAAGCTTGCTATCAATAAGATTTTCAAAATCTACATAAAACAATGTTCTGTCAAGTAATCTTGCAACCTGTTTAACAGCTTCTGTTTTTCCACTTCCTGGCATTCCTTCAAATAAAAATTTATTAATACCAATATTATGATTCACTGCATTAATGATTCCTTTTATGTCATCTGATATTGCCGATGGCAGATACAACGGCTGAACTGTGCTTGTTTCTATTTGTTTTAAATATTCACTTTCAAAATCTCTCCCCTGTGGTGTGTATAGATTGGATTCGGCAATCAAGCTCATAATATACTCAGCAAGCTGGTCATCCCCAATACTATCAAAATATCTTGCAATATTAATAGCTTCATTTCTAAAACCATTTTCATTCCTTTCAACATGATATTTAATCAGATTTAAAACATTTTGCTTTTTCATATTACGGGGTTCCTTTCTATATTACAGATAAATTTAATATGCTTATATTCATTATGATATTATATTTTGGGACAAAAGTCAATATTATGGGACATTTTATATCCATTCAACATTTTACAGTGAACTTTTAAACACAACTCTTCTCATAAAACGCCAAAAAACCACCCGAATCCTAACGATTCGAATGGCCTGTATATTATATGTATTATTATATATTATTTATACAGCGTAATACGCATTATCAAATCAATATATCAGCTTATCACCTCAAATCCACAACCCACACCTGCTATAATCAACCGTTATCTTTTTATCCATAAATGAATCACTATCACCATTCTGTGTATAGTAATCTATTAAATCCATTATATCCTTACATACATTTCCCTGATTACTATATAATTTTTTACCATTATCCATAACAGACTTATATTTATCTGGATTATTCATTACATTTTCAACTGTCTCCCTAAGTTCAGCTTTCCTGCATTTTATTACATAATCCATAGTGACATCAGCACATCTCGGTGGATTTTTATCAGGTATCAGCCAGTCAGTTACTGCAACACTTGGTTTTCCAAACATAAGAGCCTCTGCCATTACATTTGATTCATCGGACACTACCATATCACACATCCCAAGTGCAACCATGATACTTTCTTCACTTTCAATATAATAAAGATTATCTAATATACCTTCATGCATTTTCCTCATTTCATTGATGCTATCCGTTACCCAGCTATAAGACTCCGGCCATGATGCCTGCTTTACAACAAGATTAACCTTAAGAGAGGACAATGCCTTAATAAAATCATCCTCCTTGTTAAAATACTCCCATGAAGGTGCATACAAAATCGTATAATCATATTTCATATTAAACTTTTTCCTAAGCTCTTGTGTTCTTTGCTTTATTCCTTCATCATATACAATATCACTTTTGGGATAACCAAGTTCATATGCACCTATTCTTGGATTGACATAATCCATACATGCACATTGTTTTAAACGTTCTGACCATGATACTCCGGGCAGAATACCTACGTCAAACTTTGACCATCTTTCTATTTCCCATATATTAGGCCATCTATTATGTCCCTGTGCCATATCATGTAATAATATCATTGAAAACCGGGAATTCTCTGGGTAACACACATGCTGGCAGTATATTCCAATTTCTGCTTTTTCTTTAATATTTTCTGTATATTTAACTGAATATCCTCTTTTTACTGCTTCATCCCCAATAGGTTTTACATTATAATATTCACCTTTATCTGTATATATAAATGTGATACTCTTTGCTATATTTTTATTATTATATACTTCCTTTAATTCCTTAGATGACAAAACTTCTCCTCTAACCCTTTCGCCTACCTCTTCATACACATCCGGCATAATATCCTGTATTAATGTATAAAAAGCTTCTCTGTCCTTATTATATTTTTGTTTGTCATAATCAACTTGTAATGATAATAATCCCTCATTAATATATGCCATATTTGCATTCATTAATAACTGGAATAACAATGCCAATCTGTTAATCCTGTCTGAATTATAACAAGGTTCCTTCACATCTACATTTCTTATGTATTCTGTTGACACCATTATGCTTGATAACGAACCATATATATTGTCATTACAAATAATACTCTGCTCTATTATTTTATATCCTGAGTAAAATTTGTCATTCATTATATTTTTATACACAATATCTGGATGAGCAATTACAGTATCAGAATTTATATACTGCCATGAAGCATTTATTATCTGAATATCTTTATACAATTCCTGCCTCCACACAGACTTTGATATCTTAGATGGACTGCATATAGCATTATTTTCAAGAAATGTTATGTATTTACTGTCTGTATTCTTCATATAATCAATAATATCTTTATAACTATCTTCTTTAGTTGTCCTGACAATTTCATAATTGCTATAATTCTGTTTTTTAATAAAATTGTCTACTACCTCATCTTCACAATTCATACATATAACAGACACCTTCGGACCATAATTATATAATATGTCTTTGTATTCTTCTATGAATTCATCTGATATATATACCTTCCCATACATTACAAATGCATCATATGCCTCAGTGTAATTATCCTGTTTTAAAAGATTTATTATAATATCCTGCATTTCTTTTTTATATTCTTTATTATCCATAACATATCCTCTATATATAATATTTATTAACCATAAATGACAAGCCATCCGAACCATAACGGCCCGAATGGCTCTCACTGTCAAATACTAACATCCTGTATCATAACCGGCTTCTTATCATTACGGCACCTTTGCGCAACTGAACTTGCATCACCATAATATGCATCACACACCTCTATTGCTACGCGGAGTTCGTTATTTGCTACAATATAATCCCTGTACTTATCTTCTATATCCTTATAAGCCACCAGCAGTCTCTCATCTTCTGTGCTTAGAATATCTTTCATATCACCTTCAAATGAAAGCATACATACAACATTATCTTTATTTTCCATAAATACATCCATAGCTCTATGTATTTTAGATGCCATATCTATGCCATATTCCAAGAAGCCGTTAATACCTATATAGTACAATATTATCTTTTTATAACTTCCATCCGGCTTTTTTAATCTTTCCTTCCATATATCTGACAACTTGTATATACTACTTACAACTTTAATATCATCCAGCCACTTATATCCATAACCTTGTATTTTCAAATTCCATTCTTCCTTAGATTCATCTCCAAAAAAGTCTGTTAATTTCTTTACATAAAGTTCTTTCATCGCCTCCGACTGTACAATAACTTCATCAGCATATATTACTCCCGGCATTGTTACATATGCATACATACTTCGATATGCTCTCATATCATTTTCATCTATCTCATCAGTCTTAAAGTAAGGAATATAGGTAAGCTTGTCTGTATACAACGCAAGTGTTTTCGCATAATAATCAGGATGAACCGTTCCTGCCATATTATTACCATCATATGGATTCTGAATAATAATCTCGTCTGGCATATCCTCTTTATAATCGTATTCTTTGTATGAGATTATATTTATATAATCCGGATAACTATCAGTATCTATATACTCCTCCGCATTTCCATCATAATTTTTATAATAATAAGGCACTGGCACAACCTTTACTTCCACATCCTGCTTTTTATTATATTCATTCCACAAACCATCCATCATATACCACAGACTTGCCTTATATGGCATAAACACCACTTTTTTAACTCCATTATTTTTTGACATCTGTTTTCTAATGCAGTTAATATTTCTCCTGTCACTAATCAGCTTCTTATAATTCTTATAATCAACATATGTGTCATGATATCCCCACAGTTCCAGCCCTGTATCTGTCTTTAATATATCAACCTGTCTTATATAGAATGGATAATTATGTGAATCCCATGTATGAACCAGTTTCATATAGTCCCCATATTTTTTCTTCAATATACTGTCATAAGCATATGGAACTGGTATATCTATATTCTCGAAAGGAAGTCTTATTGATTTTTGATAATATTCTTTAGGGAGCTTATAACTTCTATTATCAACCCATATTGCCATTATTGTAATATACTCTGACTCTTCTTCTGTATATAATGAACTAAGTCGGTCTATAAGCACATTCATCTGTTGGACAATATCTTTATTTCTATCTATATTAATTCCGCATAACTGTTCAACTTTCTGAATATGCTCCTCAAATATATCCAGAATTTCCTTTGTTGCCTCCGTATCCATAGCATTTACTTCACGTCCAAACTGTGCTACATCATTTACTATCTTTATAAGCTCACACTGAAAGTCATCATCTTCTTTTGTTGGTGCTATAAAGTCAAGTGGAAATATATCTAAACCTACAGAAAAAGGAAATCCATTATATTTTTCAAGATACGCTTTATCTAATCTTATAGTCCTTCCGCTTATTATTCTTGTAAGCATATTATCATTTTCTTTATCACTATTAATATTAAATAACTGGTATCCCTCTGACATCTCTTTTTCTGCAATCTGCAAAAATCTGTTATAATCCTGTCTTTTCATACAGATATCCATATCATCATCCCAAGGAATATATCCATGATGACGTACTGCACCTAATAGTGTTCCCCATTCTGCAAAGTATTGTATATTATGCTTACGGCACACCTCATCTACATCTTTAAGCACTTCAAGCTGCGCTGCCCATGCATGCTTTATATCCGATGGTACATAGAAACCATCTCTTACCTCATCCTCAAAGTAACTTTTATCCAAATTCATTCATAATCTCCTGTTAAAACACATTTGTCTAAAATAAAAGCCAATGACTGACTTTGCAATCATTGGCCAAAAATATCTTATAATATAATCAATTACTGTAAAAGTGATAATACACCCTGTGTCTGCTGATTAGCCTGTGCAAGCATAGACTGACCTGCCTGCTGTAATATATTATTCTTGCTATACTCAACCATCTCTGTTGCCATATCTGTATCACGGATACGTGATTCTGCAGCAGCTGTATTCTCACTTGTTGTATTAAGATTATTGATTGTATGCTCTAATCTGTTCTGAATAGCACCAAGCTTAGCTCTCTGAGCTGAAACTGATTCTATAGCCTTCTGAATCTTACTCATAGCTTCACCAGCTTTTGAATTGCTTTTTACATCAAGCTTGCTTACGCCTATTGATGCTGCATTCATCTGACTAATTGATATAGTAAGTGTCTGTCCTTTATTAGCTCCTACCTGAATATACTTTCCCTTGAAACTTCCATCAAGAAGATTCATTGTATTAAACTGTGTTGTCGACTGAATTCTGTTAATCTCTGATGTGAGCTGATCCATCTCTGCCGATATAGCTGTTCTATCTACTGATGTATTAGTATCGTTAGCTGCCTGTGTAGCAAGCTCATTCATTCTTTGCAGAATTGAATGTGTTTCATTAAGGGCACCTTCTGCTACCTGAATAAGAGATATACCATCCTGTGAATTAGAAGCTGCCTTATCAAGTCCTCTAATCTGACTTCTAAGCTTTTCTGATATTGATAAACCAGCAGCATCGTCAGCCGCTCTGTTAATCTTATAACCTGATGACAGTTTTTCTGTTGACTTGGACATTGCCTCTGTCACTGTACCTAACTGTCTATTAGTATTCATTGATGAAAGGTTATGCTGTACAACCATATTATAATCCTCCTTGATTATGTAATCCTATAAATATATAAAATTTAATCCTCTTTATTTTATATCGGATTCTTCTGTAATTAATTAATAAGCTTTTGCATTTTCTTACATATTTTTTTATAATTACATGTGTATTTTATACTATATTTTAACAAATTGCAATCACGGAGGATATTGTAATGAAGCTTTCTACTGATAACACGAATGATAGTTCGACTAAATATACATACACTATTGATTTTCTTGTTCCATATGGCTCACATGGCGGCATAGAATCAGTCCTTAATGACACTGCTCTTTCATTATTGCAACAAAATATACGTGTACGTGTAATACAGCTTAGCAAAGCCAGCAACCGCTGGGTTCATCCTGATATTGAATTCTATACTATATCCCAAAGCACCCCTTTAAATGATGTTACTGAATATATTCCTCTTTGCAAGCAATATCTTATATCATTGGGAGCACCTGATATTATAATTGCCACACCTTTTCCTATGCTTACAATGTTTATAAAACTAGCACTGTTAGAAACTAATATGACAAGTAAAATAATAAGCTGGCTGCATGCTCCAATCAAAGCATATGATGATAATGCTGCTGGTGGACCAGAGTGTCTTAATTATGCCAACCTTGTACTTGTACTAAGCAGGTCGAATTATCATATAATACACTCATTTAATCCGGATATTAATATAAGGCTGGTTAAAAATCCGATTGATATTGATTCCTTACATTTCTATTCTCATTACAATACAAAAAGCAGGAATTTATATTATATAGGAAGACTATCTCAGGAAAAGAATATATCATTAATTATTAATGCTATTTCTAACACAACTGATAAATGGGAACTTACAATAATAGGCGATGGAAATGAAAGAAATTCTCTTGAAGATTTAACAAAGAAACTGAATCTTATAGACCAAATCCACTTTACAGGATGGCAGCCCAGACCATGGGACTATGTACAATCACCTGCTGCTCTGATTATAGCTTCAGAGTATGAAGGTTTTTCTCTTGTATGTTATGAGGCACTTGCCAGTGGAATACCTGTTATATCCACAAAAGTAGATGGAGTTGTCGATATCATATGTAATGGCGCTAATGGCTATCTATACGACTCACAGAATGAACTTACTGATATATTGAATTATATGGCTCTACATTCCATTCCCGATTTTAATCCAACAGAATGTAGAAATGCTATTCTTCCATATAACAAACCGGATGTTCTTAATGATATTACAAACACTATATTATCTATAATATGATTGTCAGAAAACTCAAATGGTTCTAAACTTTCCCTCACCCCTTGACAAAGAACCACAAAGAGCCCAAATATCAAATAAAAAAGAGCGGCAAGCCGCTCTTTTTATTATAGTAGTAATAATAATTAGCCGAGAAGTGAAAGAACACCCTGATTCTGCTGATTAGCCTGTGCAAGCATAGACTGTCCAGCCTGCTGAAGGATGTTGTTCTTGCTGTACTCAACCATCTCAGAAGCCATATCTGTATCACGGATACGTGATTCAGCTGCCTGTGTATTCTCGCTTGTTGTATCAAGATTGTTGATTGTGTGCTCAAGTCTGTTCTGAATAGCACCAAGCTTAGATCTCTGTGTAGATACTGATTCAATAGCCTTCTGAATCTTGCTCATAGCTTCACCAGCTACATTGTTGCTAGATACCTTAAGACCTGATACACCAATTGAACCAGCATTCATCTTTGATATAGAAATGCTGATTGTCTGTCCCTTTAATGATCCAACCTGAAGATCACCTTTGAATGAGCCATCAAGAAGATTCATTGTATTGAACTGTGTTGTTGACTGAATTCTGTTGATTTCAGATGTTAACTGATCCATCTCTGCTGAGATAGCTGTTCTATCAATTGATGTATTAGTATCACTGGCTGCCTGTGTAGCAAGTTCATTCATTCTCTGAAGAATAGAATGTGTCTCATTAAGAGCACCTTCAGCTACCTGGATAAGTGAAATACCATCCTGAGCATTAGATGAAGCCTTGTTAAGACCTCTAATCTGGCTTCTCATCTTTTCTGAAATTGAAAGACCAGCTGCATCATCACCAGCTCTGTTAATTCTATAACCTGATGATAACTTCTCTGTAGACTTCTGTAATGAGCTTGTAATTGTGCCCATCTGTCTGTTAGTGTTCATTGCTGAAAGATTGTGTTGTACTACCATAATAATTTCCTCCTTGAATTCTTGGTGGCTTCCTTGCCACCCATTAATTTTATTTCAGGATTATTTCCTGCTATTTATTATATCGGACATTCCGTCATTAACTTTAGTCCTAATATAAACTAATTTATAAAAAACATCAGGCTATTTTTTCTTATCCATAAACTGAGGTTCATTACTTACTCTGCTCATATTCTGATAATACTTATTAGCCATACTCACACTACGCTTCGCAGTCTTTGTTTCCTCTCTGAGCTGACGAAACTTTCTTTCTATCTGTAACTTGTTCCTTGATTCCTGTGCCTGTATAGTTGCACTTAATGATGATACTTCCCTGATAAGCTCCTGAAGTCTTTGTATGTCATCCTTATAGTTCTGCTTATACATCTGGATATCGTCCCTGACTCTGTCATATACCGACTGAAATCCTTCATCCAGTGAATTCAGAATATCTATACACGCTGACTTTTCTTCCATATTCTTCTGAAATATATCGCCATCAAATTCTTTTTCCTGAAGAATATTCTCCTGTTGAATATTATAATCAACTATATCCTGTAAGACTTTCTTCTTCTTTTCAAGACTATCTATCATTATCTGAAGATAATTCTTTGTTTCCATATGCATCCTCAACTTTGAAATCTGTAACTGCTGTTATAAGCTTACACATTGTAATTACTTGCTTCCTGCACGCTTCATAACTTCTTTCCAGGTATCACGCATACCTCTTAACTCATTAGTCGCCTGTTCAAGAATCTCTAAGTCCTTTCTCATATTGGCATCAACTAATAATCCATATATATACTTATAAAGCTTATCAAAATCTTCTGCTACAGGATACTTATGGTTAAGTGTTGCCTGAAATTCTTCTATAATCATCTCTGCCTTAACAATATTCGTGTGAGCCTTTTCCATATCATTCTTCTCTATCGCAACTGCTGCTATATTACAAAACTTAATAGCTCCCTCATAAAGTAAAAGCGTAAGTTCTGCTGGTGATGCAGTTAATACCTTATTGCGATTATACTGTTGAGCCATATTCTGATTATATATCATAACTTATCCTCTCCTGATGCTTCTACATCCTTGTATTCAATCTTCTGGTGTTGTACAAATACATCCATATATATGTACAACACCAGACTAACATCTAAATAAATATTCCAAATAATATTATACATTAATTGCCAGTTAATTCAACTAAAATCTTATACAAGAATTGTATACATATATCTATATCCTATATAAGAGCACTAATATAATTAATATTATTATAAACTGTATTATCAGCTTCCAAACAGACCTGATAAAGATGATGACTGCGAATTAAGCTTTGCAAGTGCTGACTCCATCGCTGAGAACTTACTGTAATAATAGTCCTCCCAGGTTGTAACCTTATCGGCAGCTTCACTTATCTTTGTGTTATACTCAGAATACTGTGTGTTCATCTGCTTATCATTATAAACCGTGTATATACTGCTTACTGATGATGCCGCCATCTTATTTCCAAGATCTGTATACACCTTTGTACATAACTGTGAAAAGAATGAAACTACGGTTTCAGGGTCGCTTGCTATTGCTGCTCTTAACTTATCATCATTACCTGATGTTGATGTATCGTCCTTATCACCATCTATATGATACACACCTTTTTCATTTTCGCCTGCTGTAAAATAACCAAGTGTAGCTATACCAAAGCTTGCAAGCGAATAGCTCTTGCCATTAATAGTAAAAGAAGATGCCATATCGTTCTTCAAAGTATTAATAACACTATTAAGAGTACTATCTTTTCTAAGAAGTGAATCCTTTATCTTAGTCTCCCACTTCTCAACCTCTGTATCAGACATAGCATCTTTTTCATCATCTGTTAAAGGTTCATATCCTTTCGAGCTGTCAGCATTATAAGCCTCATCCATTGACTTTATAAGCTTATTGTACTCTGTAAACATATCCTTAATAGATTTATATATGGCATCCACATCCGTATCTGTTGTAATCGTAACTGGATTATCATCTCCTGTTACTTCTGTTGCCTGAATAGTAAGTCCATTAATGGAAAAAGTACTTGTGTTACTTGTAAACTCCGCTCCATTAAGCTTTATTTTAGCATCTTTACCATCAATTTTTACTGCATCAGAAGAATAACCATCTGATGCATATGAAGAAGCTGCTTCTATTTTACTTTTAAGTCTTACCTCTGCATCATTCTTTGCAGTCTCATTAGTGCTTGTTACTTCTGCTAATACTTTTTCATTGGAAGCATCTGCCACAGCTTCACCTGTTGCATCATCAATAGTTACATAATCTGCTGTTTTTGACATAACGTCTGTATACTTATTATAATCAGATAGCATCGCCTTATAGCTTGTCAAATTCTTGTTATCCGAAATATATTCATTATATAAGGCTTCGTCATCTTCTTTCATTTTATTGGTATCATATACAGGATTTCCATCAGAATCTTTTACAACATTGCCTTCGTCATCTTTCTTTAAATATGCAACATACTTATTAGCACTAGAATTAACATTATTTAACTTATCATCTAGTTCATTTATTTTGTTTTGCATATCTTCAGCTGAAGTCCAAACACTTGTATCATCTTCTGTCAGTAATAATAATGCTTTTTTAGCTTCATTATATTTATCTGCATAGCTTTTAGCTACTTCATCTGCTGTAACCTTAGTATACATAGATTCAAGTTCAGCATTATAATCAGCATTTCCCTCTTGTAAACCAGCAAGCCTTTCATATTCTTTTGCTTCTTTAGAATCCTTAGCTGGCTTAGCAAGTAATCCAAGTGACTTAAGTGAATTTCTTCCATCTGAATCATTTACAGTAATACTAAAATCACCTGCCTCTCCAGAAGTCTTGGAACTAATAAAAAATCTCTGGTTATTTTCATCAAAACTTGACTGAA
>ENA-OOWV01000835-OOWV01000835.1-human-gut-metagenome-genome-assembly--contig:-NODE-835-length-22278-cov-2.760833_pt1 | contig 22278 bp, 19 predicted proteins | sample MGYA00241584_ERZ501337 | MGnify/ENA primary metagenome ERZ501337 (study PRJEB25962, sample SAMEA2042744) | human gut metagenome | biome: human gut; feature: human-associated habitat; material: faeces... | reverse complement strand
GGTATAAATAGGTAAGGGTATCTACCACAAAGCTTGCTCTCACATTTGGTTTTAACCGCTCTATCTCAGAAACAATCTGGGAAGCTGTCCGGTTATTCTTTGCCATAATTGCAGCCTCTATTACAAGAAGACCGATACCTGTAGAAAGATTTGCAGAATCGATTACCTTTATCCTGTCAGAAGCCCCCAGCTCTTCAGCAGCAAGGCGCATCACATTTCCAGAAGTGGACATACCTGCTGAAATAGAAAAGCAGACAATTTCCCTTCCAGCCTCTGCATATGGGCGGAAAAGCTCCATGGCATCTGCCAGGGCAGGAGCAGAAGTTTTAGGCGTTGTCTTATTTGCGTCAGACCAGGTATAAATCTGATCCGGAGTAATGTTTTTTCCATCCTCATATTCTTTATCACCCAGAAGAATATGAAGCGGAAGAATGTCAATCTCATATTTTCGCAATAATTCCTGCGAAAGGTCGCAGGTACTGTCTGAAATTATTTTTACCATGAAATATTACCTCCTGCTGTTTTATAGACAATATATTACCACAATTCAAGAATGAAGGATACACCTGTATCTTTATTTCTTACTACGATATGCTTCCGCTTCCCAATGAGTAATAAAGTATGTAATATCATCTGTCATCTGTAATGCACCGCCAAAACTTTCGGCATATACAGCAAGTTTGATCGCATCCTTTACCAGAAGCTGTGCTTTTGCAGCTTTTGCCTTGTCATCTTCCATGATAAATGCGCCCACGCCCTGTACCAGGATCAGTCTTGGTTCTTTGTCATGCTCTTTCATAAATGCATCCAGTACATCTTTTGCCTGTTCAACATTTTCTACAAATAATGGGTATGGTCCGCAGTATACAATGTGATCCGGAGTAAATGGTTTCAAAAGCGGTGCTGCAGTTGTTTTATCTTTCACAAAATTATTCATTTCTGCAGCCGGAACAACTTCTACAGCATGTCCCAGTAACTCGGAAAGTCTCTTTGCAGTCTGTTCTTTTTCAGGTGTAACTGCATCACTTACGTCAGCCGTTCTTTTTACCTGTTTCTCTAATTTGCTGATAACTCCATCAAATAAAACACCAATCTCTTCTACAGTATTTGCTGCAACAAAAATTCCATGATTCTGAAGTAGAAGTACCTGCACATCTTTTCCAAATTCTGCTTTATACGCATTCATTTTTTCATAGCAGATACGTGCCAGCGTATATCCTGGTTTGCAGATATCGATCCAGAGTACATCTTTGCCAAGAAGCTGTTCACAAAGTGTCTGCGCACCCTTTCCGCAGGTCAGACCATTGACAAGAGTCGGATGTACATGCAATACATAAGTATAAGCAAATAAATTATGAAGCAAGGCCTCTACACTTGGGCGTTTCGTCTTGTCATCATCGGTTACTGCTGCCATAACGTCCGCAAGATATGCAGATTCACGTTTCACATCATCTGCAGGGTATTCTGTTTTCATAATCTCATTCAGACGGGCTCTGTCCATTTTGACAAATTCTTCTGCTTTGATCGTAGCAAGCTGTGTACCGGAACCTTTAACATACAGGGTTGTATCGTCTTTGACAGAAGTATTGCCGCCACCTGCCAGGACGTAAGCCGGATTGCTGCCGTATGTGTTTGACATTTTTACTAAAGTTGAAAGATCCATCATTAAAATTCCTCCCTTGACTTATCATCTTAATAGTTTCGCTATTACTTATAGTATTATAGTACACCATATATAAAAAGTTATCTATGCAAATATCGTGTCACAAAATATAACAAAACTCACCTTATCGTTGGCGCAGATCAAGAAAAAAGCAACCAGGACTTAACATCCTGATTGCTTTTTGCTCTCATTATTCTGTTATTGTTTCAATTCAAAAAAATCTTCTACCCGGTTTTTATAATCCGTCATATCATTATACTGCAGCATTGCATATTCCTGAATCAGATCATAATATGGTGAGTTCTTATCATCCACACTGTAGAATTTTCCATCTACTCCCCAATATCCATTACTGGTCAGTACCGGAATCTCTTTCTGTAGATCCTGCTGGAACTTCTGGAAGCCGGTCAGTTCTCCATCTATCGTCTCCATAAGGATGGTCTGGAGATAATTCATACTTGTCTTCTCTACAGTCTTCTTATCAATATCATAATTAGCCCAGATAAGGAATGGAACCTCATATCGCCGCATCATTTCCTCATCATTCCAGTTACGCCACTCTCCATTTGTGATAGAATCCATCGATTCATCATGAATTCTCGGCTGGTGATCTCCTGTCAGAAAGATTACTGTCGGTTCATCTGTATTTTTATAATAATTGATCAGATTTTCAAACATCTCATCTGAATATTTGATAAGACTGAGGTAATATCCCAGATCCGGTGCATCTGCATTCTCTACTACAATTCGTTTATCATCGAAATTATCAAATGGTACATCATAAGAACTATGGTTCTGAATCGTCATAGTATAACCGAAATACGGTGCATCTGTCGATTTTCTCTGCTGTTCATAATCATGTGTGATATTGTCGTAGGTACACTGGTCCGTCGCATTATTTCTCATTTTTACAAACGGGACTATCATATTTGTATAATCATAAAACTTATCAAATCCAAGCAGCGGATATGCCTTGTCTCGGTTATAGTTTCTCGCCTTCTGAAGATGGGTTGCTGAATTTCCTGTGTATCCTTCACTCTTCAGTTCAGTTACCAACGATGGCATTGCATGCCTCAGATATAACTGAAATGCAACCGTTCCTTTTGGAAGAAATGCCATAGAATTTCCTGTCAGAAATTCATATTCCGTATTTGCAGTCTGACCGCCTACGATTGATGCATAAGTTGTTCCACTCACACAGTTTCCATTTTTCATCAGATCATGAATAAATGGCATGTAATCTTCATTTGTCTCAATATCTCCAAGAACCTGCGGATCCGAAAAGGCCTCATTAATAACAGCAATTACATTTGGTCGTTTCTTATTTGGATCTACGGTATCAGAAGTATATTTTGAAGTAATCTCTTCTACTTTTTTCAAACTGTATCCATTTGGTTTCTCTGGTACAGAAAGCTTGATGCTTCTTGTGAAACAGGCGATACTGCCATATTGCTGATAACTTCTCATTGGATTAAAAAGACTCAGATACAATCCTCTGTTGCTTACCATGTCTGTCATAACAAGCTGTGAAAAACCAGTTACACTCACAATAGCCATTACAGCGATTCCACACAAACGATGAGAAACTTTTTTGAAAACAGGTTCACATTTTATCACGCGGCCAAGCATTATAAAATCAAACAGCATTACCAGTGCAACTGTTGTATAGAAATTAAATTGTATCTTATAACCGTCTGCAACTTCCAGTGCAGTACCTACGGTTGCAATATCCGATGCCATGACCGGTGTTCCTCGAAACTCATAAACAAAATAATTTACTATATTAAACATTACACAGATAAACGCCCAAATATCAGTTCCAAGACGCACCCGATTTGTAATAACTATAAATATAAGTTCCAGAATACCAATCAACAGGAAGTTAAATAATAACAGTGATAAATGTTGTTCTCTAAAGCTGTATGTTTCATTAAATACAGCAATTTCCATATTAAAAAAAATGTAGCACGGTGCAAACAGGATATACAGAATATTTATTACTCTGTTCCACTTCTTTCCAAAATCCAGTCTGACAAAAATAAGAACAACGCCAACTATCCAGCCCAGCACAATGCTGGCTATTTTAAATTTCGAACTGAATTCCGGATCATTTTCCAATATAGTTGTTCGGTTTACATAAAAAAAGATCAGAAACAGAAACGAAATGAATAGGCAGAAATAATTTTTCCATCTCTGCCTGTTTTTATTAAAGTCTATATTCTTCAGCACGTATATTTTCCTCTATTCTAAAAATGCAACTGACCCTGAAGCCAGATCGTACCTTTAAACCTTCGGCCAACTGCCGGATCTCCCAGCAGATCCGCTCGATTGATACAGATATCAAATTGAATATTATTACATTCAACTGTCATCTGAACAAGTTCTTCATCTGTAATATTATTCTGTACAGTACGATATTCTATAATCTCACCTAAAATACTATACTGGTCACACTGAATTCCATATGGCATAAAATATGAATCTACAATAGACAAAATGTCTTCATGAACGATTCTGTTAGAAATCATAGAATACGTGTCCATTTCTTCCATGGTAAGATTTTCCATAGCCTCTTCGTCACCATTTCTTGCAGCTGCGATCATTGAACTTCGGTTTTTACTGCTTTCCTGTTCAACTTTGACTGCTTCCTTATCCTTCAGTACTGGAAAAAGGATTTTACCCTCCCCCGCAAGTCCGGATAATGTCAACGGCTGATTACCTGTTAACTGCTTTTTGCTTTCTTTCATATATTCAGCTACATTTTGAAGATAAAAAATCAGCGTGATTCCTATTCTCAGATCATCACAGGCTGCAGAAAAGGCATCCTTATCCGCATGCCTTTCTACTGTTACCTGTTCCTGAGTTGTAATTCCAGTTCCTCTAAAAAAAGGATAATAATATTCCACATGAAATCTGTTGTCATCATCATACTGACCACATACAGTAATACCGCAGTCATTTCCATAAAACCGGGAAAACTGAGTAAAGACACCATCTGGATGATCTTCCACTACGTTTTTTTCATCGTAATTTTTGATAACATCCAGAATGATTTCTTTCATTTCTTCCCGTTTGGTCACTTTAGAAAAACCGACTGCTTTTAAAAAGCTGTGCAAAAGTACACCTCCATGCCCTTATGCGCGGGTCTTTTTCTCAATTCTCTTCATGCCGCCCATGTATGGCTGCAGAGCTTCCGGAATACTAACAGATCCATCAGCATTCAGGTTATTTTCCAGGAACGCGATCAGCATTCTCGGAGGTGCTACTACAGTGTTATTTAATGTATGCGCAAGATATTTCTTACCATCCTTACCATTTACACGAATTCTCAGACGACGTGCCTGCGCATCTCCCAGGTTGGAGCAGCTTCCTACTTCAAAGTATTTCTTCTGTCTTGGGGACCATGCTTCTACGTCCAGAGATTTAAGGTCTGCCAGGTCACCGGAGCAGCATTCCAGAGTACGTACCGGAATATCCAGGGAGCGGAACAGATCTACAGTGTTCTGCCACAGTTTATCAAACCACATCGGGCTCTCTTCTGGTTTGCAGACAACGATCATTTCCTGCTTTTCGAACTGATGGATACGGTAAACACCTCTCTCCTCCAGACCATGAGCTCCTTTTTCTTTACGGAAGCATGGAGAATAGCTTGTCAGAGTTTTTGGAAGTTCTTCTTCCGGAACGATCTGGTCGATGAATTTACCGATCATAGAATGCTCACTGGTACCGATCAGATACAGATCTTCGCCTTCGATCTTGTACATCATAGCATCCATCTCTGCGAAGCTCATAACACCTGTTACAACATTGCTGCGGATCATGAAAGGCGGTACACAATAAGTAAAGCCTCTATTGATCATGAAGTCACGGGCATATGCAATAACTGCAGAATGAAGTCTTGCAATATCTCCCATCAGATAGTAAAAACCATTACCTGCAACACGTCTTGCACTGTCCAGATCAATTCCGTCAAAGCTTTCCATAATATCTGTATGATATGGAACTTCAAAATCCGGAACTACTGGTTCACCGAATTTTTCAATTTCAACATTTTCACTGTCGTCTTTACCAATCGGTACAGACGGATCAATGATGTTCGGGATAACCATCATATTTTTAAGAAGTTCTTCTTCTACTTCTTTTTCTCTTGCAGAAAGTTCATCAATACGTGCACCGGATGCAGCAACCTGTTTCTTAACTTCTTCTGCTTCATCACGTTTTCCCTGTGCCATCAGCGCACCGATCTGTTTGGAAGTTTTATTTCTTTCTGCTCTCAGAGCTTCAACTTCCTGTTTGATCTCTCTGTTTTCTTTGTCCAGTTCAATAACCTTATCAACCAGTTCCAGTTTATTGTCCTGGAATTTGTTTCTGATATTCTGTTTAACGATTTCCGGATTTTCTCTCACAAATTTGATGTCTAACATGTTTTCTCCTCCTGACAGTTATTTTTCTGTCTTCTTTATTTTTCTAAATTCTTTTCATCTTCACTCATCTCACCCAGTTCAAAATTTACAGCTTTTCGAAGTGCTTCTACTTCCTCCTGGCTGAGCATTACATAAGATTCACCTTTTACAATTTCTTTCAGATACAGGAAACAATTGTCTCTGCTGTGTACTGCATTTAAAATAATACCTGAATTATCTTTATCCAGCAATGCCAGCGCAAAACTGAGTTTGCCACCCACATCATCAAATGCATCGTATTTTTCTACGCCATATTTGCTGAAAATAACTTTAAAATGCTGTTCCAGTGTTTTAATTGCATGTTCATGATCTTCTTTTGCTTCATACAGTCTGTCAATCTGTGCAAATTTGCGTACAAAAGTTTTTTCCAGGGACTGTGCATCGCTCCCCTTCATAAACATCTTATACTTTCGTTCCAAACGAGTCAGACGCATGCCATTACTGATCATTACTCCAATTAATATCACAACTATAGCCAGCAAAGCAATAATGATAATCCCAGGATCGATACCTATACTATCAAAAATCGTACTCATATCATACCCCTTTTAACCAATAGATTCAAACAGATCAATAATTCTGTCTAAATCATCTCTGGAATAATACTCTATTTCTATTTTGCCTTTGTTATTTTTCTTTCTGTGAATAAATACGCGAGTTCCTGTAATACCTTTCATTTTTTCTTCAAGGCTCTCATAAATCGCATCTTCTGTTGGATTTGAAACAACCGGCTTCTTCTTTGTTGGTGTTAAAATACTTTTTACCAGTTTTTCCGTTTCACGAACGCTAAGCTTTTCATCAAAAACTTTCATTGCTGCATTGTATTGCTGCTCGAGATCGGAAATAGCAAGAATTGCTCTGGCATGTCCGGCGGATATCATCTCATCTACCATCATCTGCTGTACACGGGAATCGAGTTTCAAAAGTCTCATCGAGTTTGTTACTGCAGTACGGCTCTTTGAAACACGTTCAGCTATCTCATCCTGTTTTAAATGAAATTCATCAATCAGACGTTTATATGCCATTGCTTCTTCAACCGGATTCAGATCTTCTCTCTGTATATTTTCAATAAGAGAAATTTCTACGATCTCCTGTGTTGAAAATTCTTTGACAACAACCGGAACTTCCTTAAGTCCTGCCATCTTGGCAGCTCTCCAGCGTCTTTCTCCTGCAACGATTTCATAGTAGTCCTTCTTATCGGACACAAGCAATGGTTGCAAAATTCCATACTGTTTAATGGACTCTGATAATTCCTGTAAAGCATCCTCATCAAATTTCTTACGAGGCTGTTCCCTGTTTGGCTCGATCATGGAAATTTTCATCATTCTCTCGCCGTTACTGGTTTCCTGCTGACTGGATTTCTTAGTATCTACTGCAACCTTTTTTTCTTCTTTTACAGTTTTCACTGTCTTAGGTTTACTCTGCACTGTTTTTTCCGGGAACAATGCGTCCAGACCTCTTCCAAGTCCTGACTTCTTTCCAGCCATCATTCACCCTCCCTGTTAATTACTTCTTCAGCAAGAAGTCGATATGCCTCTGCCCCTGCCGATCTCGTATCATACAATGTAATTGGCTGACCGTAGCTTGGTGCCTCTGCCAGTCTTACATTTCTCGGAATAATCGTTTTATAAATATTCTGTTGAAGGTTGTCTTTAACATTTTCAACTACCTGTAAAGAAAGATTCGTTCTTGCATCATACATAGTAAATACGACACCTTCCATTACGAGTTTCTTATTCAGACGTTCCTTTACAAGTTCAATTGTATGTATTAACTGAGATAATCCTTCCAAAGCATAATACTCACACTGAATTGGCACCAATACGGAATTGGCCGCTGTTAAAGCATTAATCGTAAGCATATTTAAAGATGGTGGGCAGTCCATAATAATATAATCATATTTTCTGCGTACCTTATCTATGATTTTCTTCATGATGTATTCTTTTTCATCGACACCAATTAATTCAATCTCAGCGCCAGATAAATTCACGTTAGATGGAATCAGGTCTACGTTCTCAACTACATCTTTAACAATAGTATCTTTTGCTTCTGCTTCGCCAAGAAGTAATTCATATAATGTATTCTCAACATTATTTTTATCTACTCCAAGTCCACTTGTCGTATTCCCCTGTGGATCAATATCTATCGCAAGTACTTTCTTCCCTTTTTCAGCAAGACAAGCAGAAAGATTAATTGCGGTGGTTGATTTACCAACGCCGCCCTTCTGGTTTGCTACTGCTATTACTCTTCCCAAGATTCATCCTCCCTTCGGGATATCAAATATCAAGACTATACATGTTTGTTTGAAAGTATAGCATACTGTTGTTATTATAGCACTTTTAATAGTATTGTTCCACAAAATGTTTCACGTGAAACATTAAAATTCAAGAAAGTTTTCGAAAAATTATTGTTTATATTTTACAAGGGAATTATAGGGCTCGTGTATTTTACGCAATATTAAAGATATCCTGCCATCAACGGGCTTCGTCGTTCGGAAGTTCTAGGTGATAACCTGTCTGCTAGATACATCCATAATAATCACAAACTCGCTTCGCTCAAACAGTGTGATTATTATGGATTACGCAGTCAGAACATCACCAAGTACTTCTGCGAACTCCTGCAGGAAGTTGATGGCAGGATATCTTTTTATTGCTGTTTATACAGGTATCTAAGGTAGATAGCGGCGGTGATCAGGATAATTATAGAATATATATAATGACCGCCGCTGTCCAGGAAATGCAGTATAATTCATATGTTTTCATTATTCACCAAACGGAAACGGTTTTATACTCCCAGATTCGCAGGAATTATATAGTTATATTTATAATAACACGCATTGCTTTTATAGATGTTTCACGTAAAACATTCTTATGTAGCATAAGTATAGTCATATCCGTCATCAAGTGCCTTGCATAAATGTACAAGCTGCATATAGATAGTATGATAATAGTTGGATAATCAGGTATCATCGTCGCACACGGTATAATGTTGTGAAATCATTTTTCCGATATAGTGATTCTCAGCGCATCCAGTAGCAGTGCTGATACGTAGAACTCAGCTCTGATTCCGTCACGAGGACTGCGCTAGTTGCTGCCACCGAGCGCTCTGTCTGAGCGTTAGCAAGTTTGCGCGAATGGTTGCTAACAAACGCACGGGACGAGTAGGAATCTGGGCGTGTTCTCGTAGCTGCACTGCTATCTGGATGCGAGTGAAATAAGCAGAGATAATAAAAGGACTCGTGTATTTTACGCAATATTAAAGATATCCTGCCATCAACAGGCTTCGTCGTTCGGAAGTTCTAGGTGATAACCTGTCTGCTAGATACATCCATAATAATCACAAACTCGCTTTGCTCAGACAATGTGATTATTATGGATTACGCAGTCATAACATCACCAAGTACTTCTGCGAGCTCCTGCAGGAAGTTGATGACAGGATATCTTTATTACTGTTTATACAGGTATCTATAGTTACAGTGACGAATGGCTGTATTATTATCTGACATTTTTTATAAATTTCATCTGTTTTCTATTATTTCAGCAATGGTTTTGTCTCGCACGTAGCAATGTTTTTATCACGCGCACATATGTCTTTTATACTCACCGATTTCACACCACTTATCCACATCTTCACAAAACAATTTTCATAGAAATCCCATTTTCCTCTACTACTTCACATATCTCCTGCACTTCATCCTCCCCGTTCACGGCTCTTCTTTTACTTTTTATACTTTTCACATCTCCAATATGTATATTTTGCTTATAATTATGCATAATATATTCCTGCATTTTTCTTTTTTCAACGATGCTTATAGTAAAAAACAGCTACTTGTGTACGGTCACGGAGCTGCAATTTATCCAGAATTGAGCTCAGATAATTTCTCACTGTCCCTTCTCCCAGGTACATTTCCGCAGCAATTTCCTTATTGCTGTATCCATTTGCAACCAGACGGATGATTTCCTTTTCTTTTTCATTAATTTCACAGATACTATAATCAAAATTTTCCTTCTTTTGAATCAAATCCGGTATTTTAGACACAATTTCCTGTCCAAATACAGTTTGCCCGGAATACACTGCTCTCAATGCCGGCAAAATGCTTGCATAATCCTGTTTCAGCAGATACCCTTTTGCTCCCAGGCGTAACGCTTTCACAATATATTCATCATCAAGGAACGTTGTAAGAAGCAATATATTAGCCTTTGCGTCTGCTTTTAATATTTCAGCTGAAGCCTCGAGTCCATTCATATTCTTCATTCGAATATCCATTAACAAGACATCTGGCTTATATTCTGCATACAGGCATACCGCATCTCTGCCATCGGACCCTGTTGCCAGCACCTGTACGTCTTCATTCACTTCAAGGATTGTTTTCAAAGCCTCTGTAACCAGGCAGTCATCATCTACTATCACTATTTTCATTTCCTGTAAATCCTCATTTTTTCTGCTATTCTGCTCTATTTTGTTTCGGAATCACAACAAAAATACGGAATCCTTTTTCGCCATTGATCTGGAGATTTCCATTCAATGTATTTACACGTTCCTGCATATTTTTCAATCCGATTCCTGTTGTATTTTTGTCATAATCTGCGCAGCCTTTTCCATTATCTTCAATGCATAGCTGATATATTGCCGGATGCTCTCTCATAATAATTTTAATCTGTGTCGCAGAACTATATTTCATAGCATTCGATATAGCTTCTTTTACAATGCTGATAAAACAATATTTTATTTCTCTGGGTATTATTTCGGACATATCGTATTCAAATTCTACATTTTCCATCTTTATGTCCGTTATAATCCCCTTTATTGTTTCTTGAAGATTCACTGCATCATCATGAAGATCATGCACACTTGAGCGGATACTATCCATGGCAGAATTAAGTGAATTATCCAGCCCTTTTAAAAGACTATCCAGATTCTGATCCTTATTTATGGCTCTGGCGGCCCCGGTTAGCAGAATCGTTCTAGACAGCACATGTCCCACATTATCATGGATTTCTCTTGCAATTCGATTTCTTTCACGAAGCGTTGCTGCATAAATTTCGGAATTCTGTTTTTCTGCCAGCGCCTTATTTTTTTCTGACAAAAGAAGTGCTTTTTCTTCTCCTGAATCCACAGTTTTTCGTAATTCAATGTCCATTTTATCGTTCTTATAAGTTTTTCTTTCCAATATAGCCGCAAGCAGACATCCAACCACATATTTTGCCATTATTTCTATGTGCATATCCCCATATTTCCCCAGCAGAATTCCCCCTGCCATACTTATGGCCAGTCCCATCTGCCAGTTTATTTCTTTTATCAGTGCATATATCAGAATCGGATAAAACATTTCTATTTCTGGCACTACAAGTACCATTAAAGCAAATAATGTACAAACCAAAACTTTTGTACTTTTTCCATGTATGAAATAGATTCCGCAAATCAGGATTACCGCCCAGAGAATCGCAAAAATCAGCGTCCTGTCAGGTTCTTTCCACAAAAGGACTATCAGACTATATATAAACAGTAGTCCCATATCCTGAAAATATCCCATATTCCTCCATTCTAAAGGTTTCTGCAAAAAATTTATTCTCTTTCATTGCCTGTCTTTTATTATGTTTTTCTTTTACATATTTATAATATAACACATTCCAGTATATTCAAAGTGACAAATGTCACCTCTCCATTTTTGTCTCCATTCCGTGACAAATGGTTACTGTTCACTCCGTTCAGTGACAAATGTCATCCTTTTTCTGTGACATCCTGCACTTGGTATTTCACACAATTTATCTTATAGTATAGTCAGGAAGAAACACTTGTCTGCTTCCGGTATTTATGCATATCTGCCCCTGTCAGATACTCATGATTTAAACTTTTTGTATGGAAGGAGTTATTATGATTCATATAGAAAATCTGGTAAAAAGATATGGTGATCTGGTTGCTCTGAATCATCTGAATCTCGATATTCATGAAGGAGAGATTTTTGGTCTGCTTGGCCCTAACGGTTCCGGAAAAACAACCGCGATCAACTGTCTCCTCTCTCTTTTAAAATATGACAAAGGAACGATCGAAGTCTTTGGCCAGCCTATGACCCCTGAGAGTTATCAGGTCAAACAGCAGATTGGCATTGTTTTGCAGAATGTCGCTGTTTTTGACGAATTGACAGTATATGAAAATATCGATTATTTCTGCGGTTTATATGTTTCTGATAAAAAACGCCGCAAAGAACTGGTCAATGAGGCAATTCAGTTTGTCGGGCTCGAAGATTACTGTAAAACCCGCCCCAGGAAACTTTCTGGCGGTCTGCTGCGACGGCTGAATATTGCTTGCGGTATCGCTCACAAGCCTCGTCTGATCATTATGGATGAGCCTACCGTTGCAGTTGATCCGCAAAGCCGTAATAAAATTCTCGAAGGTATCCAGAAACTGAACGAACAGGGTTCCACTATCATTTATACTTCCCACTACATGGAGGAAGTAGAACAGATCTGTACCCGCATCGCAATTATGGACCACGGACGGGTAATTGCATCCGGAACCACTGAGGAACTGAAGAAAATGATCAAAACAGGCGAAACGATCACAGTGGAAGCAATTCTTCTCGAAGAAAAACACCTTCAGGATATCAGGAATCTTTCTCATGTTTTTGATGTGCATTATGAAAATCAGATTCTCTCTCTCCGCTGCACAGGTGCTCAGCATAATCTGATTCGTCTTCTGAACTACCTTCAGAGCCAGGACATTACTTTTGGAAGAGTCTTTTCCGAACTTCCAACTCTGAATGATGTCTTTCTGGAGATTACAGGAAAACAGCTTCGTGATTAATATTTATGTATATTTATACATGAATATGCATAAATTCACAGAAAGGATTTTTTATGCTGCATTTAATAAAGTATAATCTTCTGGTTAAATTACGTAACTTTAATATGACCTTCTGGCCGCTTGTTTTTCCTCTGATTCTTGGTACCTTCTTCTTTTTTGCATTTGGAAACCTGAATGATGCAGATTTTGAGACCGTTCAGGTAGCTATGGTGCAGGAAACCAGCCCTAATCCACTGTTCAGCTTTTACATAGACCAGGTTAAAAAAAGTAATTCAGATCTTCTGAACATTCAGGAGATGGATGAATCTGCAGCGCTTACTGCTTTAAAAAACAAGGAAATCTCTGGTATCTATTACAATGAAATGACTCCGTCTCTGACAGTTAATGCACATGGCATTCCGGAAAGTATCCTTCAGTCTGTTCTGGAAAGTTACAATAACAACCTGCACACGATACAGAATATCCTGAAAAAACATCCTTCCGGAATTCTGGAAGGACTTTCACAGATGGCAGATACCCGCGATCTTGTACAGGAACTTTCCCTGGGCGGAAAAACGATCGATGGTAATTCGCAGTTTTTTTACGCTCTGATCGCCATGGCATGCCTGTATGGATGTTTTATCGGCTTTGGCGCCGCGATCACGTTACAGGCCAATTTAACAGCTCTGGCGGCAAGACGTTGTGTTACTCCCACCCATAAACTCAAACTGATTTTATCCGAGCAGATTACTTCCTTTCTGCTCGGATATACCGATGTAATTATTTTACTCATTTATCTCAGGATCATATTGAAACTGGATTTTCAGGGACAAATAGGAAAAATGCTTATCATTTCACTGTTCGGAAGCCTGATCGGTGTTTCTGTGGGGCTGTTTGTCGGAAGTCTCGGCAAACTGAGTGAAGGTATAAAAGTTGCTGTTATCCTTGCGATTTCCATGGTCTGCAGTTTTCTTGCAGGACTCATGAACAGTAACATGAAAGATCTCGTAGAAAAACATGTTCCGATCATCAACCGCATCAATCCTGCTGCCCTGATTTCGGATGCATTTTACTGTATCAATGTTTACAATGATACAGCCCGCTATTACCGCAATCTTGTCACACTTGCAGTTATGAGCGCTGCTTTTGTTATGGCTTCATTTTTACTGATCAGGAGGAATCGCTATGACAGTATTTAAAGGCTATATGAAAATATTAAAAAAGAATATCGGTCTGGTAATCATATATCTGGTTATTTTTTTCTCCGTTGCCATGGCTCTTCAGGCAGCTGCCAGCAAGGAGCATCTGGAAGATTTTGAAAAAGCGCGAGTGGATATTGCCGTTGCAGATAATGATCAGAGTACTCTTTCTCATGCTTTAACAGACTATCTCAAAACAATCCATAATGTTTCTGAGATTTCCAGTGATCCTTCTGTTATGCAGGAAGAGCTTTTTTACAGAAATGCAGAATATATTGTACAGATTCCAAAAGATTTCTATAAAACTTGCATTGTACAGGATAACCCGATTTCCGTCACAAAGATTCCCGGATCCTATACTTCATTTTATGTAGACCAGCAGATCAATGCATGGCTGAATAATGTGCACACATACATTGCTTCTGGTTTTTCTCAGAAAGAAGCTGCAAAAGCCGCTCTGGAACAGCCTTCTTCCAGGGTTTCCATGTATCAGGACACCGAAACCACTTCCGAAACACCGGCATATACCTATTATTTCCGTTATGTTCCCTATCTGTTTCTGGCTGTTCTGTGCTATTCCATGGGCTATATTCTTCTTGCTTTTCAGAAAGAAGATATCCAGAAACGTATGCAGGCTTCATCCGTTTCCATTCGCCGGCAGAATCTTGAAGGACTGCTTGCCATGTTTACGATCGGAGTCGGTTTATGGCTAATCGCCGTCACAGGTGCAATTGTCATGTATCAAAAAGATCTCCTGGCTTCCGGTGTTCTGACCTATTATCTCCTGAATACCTTTGTGATGATGATGGTCTCGCTGTCTCTGTCTTATCTGCTCGGACTTTTTGTAAAAAACAGCAACATGCTCAATGGACTTTCCAATATTGTTTCTCTTGGCATGTGCTTTTTGTCCGGTGTTTTTGTACCAATGAGTGTTATGGATAAAAAAGTACTTAAAATAGCACAGTTTCTTCCAGTCTACTGGTATGAGGACATCAATGAAACGCTCGCCAGATATCATAGCGTTTCCGGCAATATTGCCACAGATATCTGGAAATCTCTGGGAATCGAAGTTATGTTTGCTCTGGCATTTGTTTCTGTCATTCTGGCTCTTTCGAAATATAAACGACAGAAGTAGGGAAATGTACCCTCACTTCTCCAGAAAAAAAGAACTCCTGCTCTTGTGTTATTCATCACATTTTACTGTGAAAATCAACATAAGCATGAGTTCTTTCTTTTATCTTTTTTTCAAGTCGAACAGTCAGCTCTGTCAGAAGAAGATTCCAACCTGTTCCAGGAACTGTTCCGGTGCTTCTACATGTGGAAAATGTTTTGTTTCTTTAATCATAACAGCTTCTACCGATGGATTGACATTCTGATATGCTTCTATGATTGCTTCCCCATTGTTCTCAGCTTCACCTTCAACAATATAAAGACTGTTATCGATTTCTTTCAGTCCACGGGTAATATCAATATTCATATATTTAGATGCTTTATTTGCATAAACATTCTTTGCATAACAGCCGCCTCTGTGTGCTGCCTCATAATATGCATCCTGCAGGTCTCTGTCCGGATGGAACGGATCAAATGCATAATTCTCAATGAATTCGTTATTAACAGCATCTCTTGATACGACCATGTGATAAACCAATGTTCCAAACACCGGAATTTCCAGACATCTGCGGAGAAGTTTTTCTTTCTTTCCAGGCATCTGTTTCAGACTTGAAAGACTGACCGGATTTACCATCATAATCTTGTTGAACAGATCTTTTTCATTGTGACATGCCATCACAACAAAAGATACTGCATATCCGTTCACGATAACATCTGTCTTCTTTCCGATCACATTTTTAATAAAATCGCAGATAGCCTGTACATAAACAAAGTTTGTATAAGTTATTCCTGACTTCTCAGAACGTCCGCATCCCGGAAGATCCAGGTTATAGACCGTATGTTCCAGTGCAAGATCATCCTCGATCTTACCCCACTCATATCCGGAACCACCCGGAAGCATATCATGGATCAAAAGGATCGGGCTTCCTTTGCCCTTTTTTGTATAATAAATATCACCAAAGCGCCAATGATAATAGTTTCTTACATCAGTGTCCAGCATTTCCTTCAGACAGGCGGATGCTGCGATCACTTTATTTATAATATGAATAGTGGCAGTTGTTGTCATAACCAGTGCTGCTGCAGTCAGCAGACGTTTGCTGTGTTTCTTCATGTTCTACCTCCCTTTTTCCATCACCTGAATATCTATATTATACGATATAAAAGGTCTTTTTACAATCTATAACAGAGAAAGAAGTTTCTCTACATCTTCCATTCTGGTTGCCCAGCTGGTTGCAAATCGGACTACCGTATGTGTATCATCCTTCTTCTCCCAGAAGCTGAACTGGACATCTTTTTTTAATTCTTCCATCTTACGGTTCTCCAGAACTACAAACTGCTGATTAGTAGGTGAATCTATGTAAAATGTATATCCTTTTTCTTTCAATCCCGCTTTAAGAACGGCGGCTGTTTCGATAGCATTTTTACCAATTTCGAGATACAGATCATCTGTAAAAAGTGCATCAAACTGTACCCCCGTAAGTCTGCCTTTTGCAAGCAGGGCTCCATGTTGTTTGACTCTTGTAAGAAAATGCTTTGGCATACTGTTTCCAGTAAACACAACTGCTTCTCCACATAAAGCACCTGCCTTGGTTCCTCCGATATAAAATACATCACAGAGTTTCGCAATGTCCTGTAAAGTCACATCTGTTTCTTTGCCGACCAGTCCATAGATCAGTCTGGCCCCATCCATAAAAAGAGGAAGCTTATATTCTCTGCACACTGCTGAAATTTCTGTCAGTTCTTTCTTTGTATACAGGGTTCCATACTCTGTTGGATGGGAAATATAAACCAATCCCGGAAATACCATATGCTCATGATTCTCATCTCCGTAAAAAGTCTCAACCAGATTCTTAAGATCCGCTGCATTGATTTTCCCATTCTTTTCCGGAAGTGTCAGGACTTTATGACCGGTAAATTCAATCGCACCGGCTTCATGTGTACTGACATGTCCCGTCTGAGCCGCTACAACGCCCTCATACGGCTGTAACATCGTATCAATGACAATCTGATTGGTCTGCGTGCCGCCTGTCAGTAAAAAGACTTCTGCGTCCTCACAGCCACATGCCTTCTTGATCTTTTCTTTTGCTTCTTCACAGTAATGGTCGGTTCCATATCCAGGAAGCTGCTCCATATTGGTATCGATCAGGTGCTGAAGGACTTTTTCATGTGCACCTTCTGAATAATCATTTAAAAAATATAACATCTCTGATTCCTCGCTTATTGTAAAATCGACTCTATTTTATCACCAGGAAGATTTTTTTACCACTGGCAAACAAAAAAATACCCCGCGAGCAACTCGCGGGGCAGGTTCGTATGAATTTAATTTTCTTCTGTAGCTGTATCGGATGTACTTTCTTCGGCATCTTCCGTATCCGGATTCACCATCTTCTGATAAGCTTCATCCAGATCTTTTACATTCATCTTGTTCACCAGATAAACTTTATCCTCAACTACCGCCGCATAGAAGTTTGTATCATATTCATAATACTTCACCGTAGTTTCTTTTCCGTCTGTATCTTTAAAGATAAAGGTATATGCCGGATCTCCTTCTGGAGTATACTCCTCAGTAAGACGTTCCTGTGCGGTCATGTTGATGAGTTTATTGTAGAAAGTCGTGAATGTGGATTCATCGAGGTCTTCGCCATCTAACTTGTAAGTTGTTGTAGTAGTCTCTTCCTCATCATCAGAAGAACTTTCATCAGAGGAGTCTGTATCTGTGGAACTCTCATCCGATGTTTCTGTACTGCTTTCATCTGTAGTATCAGAATCTGTATCGTCTGTGGTATCTTCATCTTCTGCCTTTACGGTTTCCGTTACAATGTTTATTGTATGATCTCCCTCTGCACTCTGTACCTCCAGGGAATCCAAATCATTAACCGATACATAGCTTACAGACAGGTTGTAGAAATCAGACATTGTACTGTCGAGGATATCTGTCAGAGAATCTTTCGTAATCGTGTAAACTTCTTTGCTGTCATCTACTTTCACATAACGGTCATCGCCGGTCTCATCTCCCACATAAATGGTAAGCGTCTTCTCTACCGTCTGTGTTTCCTGTTCTTCCTCGGTATACTTCACAGTAATAACTGCATACGGATCGTCAAATCCATACTTGGAATCGTCGGTGCAGTTATAATCTACAAATTTATCGTATGCCAGAGATCCTATCGCTGAAGTTACAGTTCCTGCTTTTGTAGTATCTGCCTTCTCTGTAGTTTTACCATCAGACACATTCCAGAACAGATTATCTGCATCCTGTGTAAGCTCATAACTATTCTCTTTATCTACTTTAACATCTGTGATCGTAGCAGATGTTACGGATGGAAATGTGCCACTCTCCGCAAAATCATACAAAGTTCCCATAAAAGGCTCTATTGAGCTGCTGGATACCAGATAAACATTTTTATCATCATCCTCTTTTTTCACATAGTACTGATTATTTGAAGATTCCATTCCAATCTGAAGACTTGTATCACCATCAGCTGTTGTCAGCGTAATGGTATTCTGCGGATTATCCAGATCATACTGACTCATATCTTCCACATCGGAAATCTCCTGGTCAGCAGTCAGGGATGCAACTCCCTTGACTGCACTGTCAACCGTGTCCTGATTCACCGGAAAATTCGCATCAGATTTTTCTGTCCAGCTATCATCTTTTTTATCAAATTCTACTTTATTCTGGTCTGCGGTAAATGAAACTGCTGTTATATCATCTGCCTCCAGACTTACCAAATCTACACTTGTGTCATTCTCTTCAGTTTCTTTTTCTTCCTGTGAGGTAACATAAAAGTTTACGCCTTCATACGCTGCACACAGCACTCCCAATACGACTACTGCCGAAACCAGTTTGACTGTTTTTTTCTTCATTTATGCCTTTCTCCTTTTCAGCCATACCATAAATCCCATTACCAGGAAGACTACCGGGATGATTCCCATTACCATGATCTTCCAGAAGCTTACATCATAAGCAGTCAGTGTCAGATAGGAAATCTGCAGGTTTTTAGATGGAACAGAAATTGTTGATGTCTCATCCGAGCTGCACATCCAGCTCAGAGAACTCATGATCATCTGCTCATTTCCACCGGATACCATCTGGTTGATCTGGCTGTCCATCAGATTTGAAGAAGTATAATAAACGATCTGTGTCTCTTTGTCATCATCCAATGTTTCTGTGATACTTACACCAAGATCAAACGGACCATCAATATCATCATCGGTTTTTTCAATCGTTCCACTATTGACATCCACTTTGGAATAAGCACTGTCAGAAGTTGTCAGAAGACTGTTGATCGTAACGGTATCTCTGACATCATCTGTCTTCTTGATTCCCTGTGCATAAGGCATCAGAACATAATAACCTTTGGATGCAAAATCAGAGACTGCATCGGTGCTGTTGACTGTCGGTACCAGATAATAAGGCATCTGCGCATAATGCTGTGAATCGCCTTCAATTACAATACCCTCTGTTCTCTCTACTCCATAGTTCTTGAGAACTGCATCAAAATTATCCATGGATTCTTCTGTATAATCAGAGAAGATCATAGCTTTTCCGCCATTTTCAAGATAATCAATAATCGCATCTTTCTCAGATTCGGAAATATCGGAAGTTGGTGCGTTGATTAGCAGGCACGCAGCATCATCCGGGACACTTTCTTCTGTGATCAGGTTCAGAGATTTAATATCAATATTTGCTTTCTGGATATCTTCCTGAAGAGTAGAATCCAGGTCTTTTTCACCATGTCCATCCAGTGTATAAAGAACCGGAAGGTCTTCGGAAGTTACATAGGAAATAGCACTGTCGATCTGTCCTTCTCCATCGAATCCTGTCGTTGTGGACTGATACGTATTATAATCAATCGAAGATTCATAAATACTGCTGTAATTTACAACTTTGCTTCTGTCACCACATACCACGATCAGGCTGTTTGCAGCAACATCATCACTGGTATATTCTGACGTAAATTTCGGATTTACAACAGGATCTTTCTGTTCTACTTTAATATGATCTGATCCTTCTTCATATTTCTCAAGTAACTTTTTAATTGTTTCATCTTCAGAACCGCTCTGTACGACCTGATAAATCGTTACATCTTTATCCAGTTTTTTCAGGAAGTTCTTTGTATCATCAGTGATACTGTAAAGTTTCTGAGCACTGACATCCACTTCTGTATATTTGGATGGAAGGGAACCAACGATCATATTGACTACAAGAACGATTACGATAAATACTGCACTGATCACAACGCTGTAAGAACCGTTCTTGATGTATTTTTTATTCATGGAATCCTTTATTTTCTGTTTTAAAGGTTTCTTTTCTTTTTTGGCTGTCTCTTTTGCCGGATTTTCAATCTTATCTGCTTTCTTTGCTTTCAGTTTTTCCGTAAATTTCATTGTCTCCCACCTCCTTAATTCCAACGTCTCTTGGCAATCGACTGTACAGTCAGAAACAGGCAGACTGCAATCACAGACAGGAAATACAAAATGCCTTTGACATCAAAGATTGCATTTGCAAAGTTGTCAAAGTGGCTGCTCAGGTTGAAGATATCCAGAATTTTCTGGATTCCACCTGAGAAAAAGCTGGAATTTACAACATAAACAATGACAAGTGCGATCTCCCCAACTACACAGATGACTGCTGAGATCAGGAAGTTTTTGATCATTGTATAGATTATGATCGCTGCTGCCAGAATCAGAAGTCCAAATGTAACACAGGTAGAAAGTGCTCCTTCTGAGAAGAAAGAGGAAATTCCGTTCATCATATAGAAAGCAAACAGAATTACAAATGTCAGTACTGCCGCAATTACCTGACTTTCTGTCAATGAGGAAATAAACACACCAATTGCAAGATTTGCACATCCCAGAAGGAAAAATCCAAGGATCGCAGTGTATGCTGCTCCCAGAGATACTGTTCCGAATTTTGTCATGATCAGTGGATACACACACATGATCAGCATTGGAATTGCAAAGATCGTAACCAGTGCAAGATATTTTCCAAAAACGATTTTTTCAACAGATACAGGTGCTGTCAGAAGCAGCTGGTCTGTTTTCTGTTTACGTTCTTCTGCAAGGACTCTCATGGTAAGAATCGGTACACTGATCAGAAATACAAAGGTCAGTGCACTTAATGTGTACTCAAAACGCGGATATGCTGCTCCAAGCTGATATGCTGAAAAATAAATACCTGTCAGAAGCAGGATAAAAAATATGAACAGGTAGCCGATCATGGAAGTAAGGTAACTTCTCAGCTCCCTTTTATATACTGCGATCATTTATTTTCCCCCTCCTTTTTGTCTGTCTCTTTTTCGTTCTTTTTCTTCTTATCATCTTCGGTCAGTTCAAGGAAGATTTCCTCCAGAGATACTTTCTTCGACTGCATTTCCAGAATTGGGCAGTGTGCATCTGCCATTTTGAAGAACACCTCTTCACGGATATCCATATCCTCTTTTGTAGAAAGCATTACATTCCATGCATGTTCTTCCTTTGCATCCTCTATCTTAATATCTTTGATATCACTGATCTGTCCAAGTGCAATGCGAATATGATCTTTATCACCTTTTACCAGCAGATTCAGTGTATTAGAACCTTCTGCAAGTTTACCAAGGTTTTCCGGTGTATCACTGGCAACCAGTTTTCCATGAGAAATGATCAGTACATAGTCACAGACTGCACTGACTTCTGACAGAATATGTGAACTTAAGATAACTGTATGTTTTTTCTTAAGACTCTTGATCAGATCACGGATCTCTATGATCTGTTTCGGATCCAGACCTACCGTCGGCTCATCCAGAATAATCACTTCCGGATAACCAAGAATTGCCTGCGCAAGTCCGACTCTCTGTCTGTAACCTTTGGACAGGTTTTTGATCAGACGGTTTTTCATGTCTGTGATTTTTACCATTTCCATGACTTCTTCTACCATGGATTTTTTTTGATCTTTTGGGATTTTTTTGAGATCAGCAACGAAATTCATATATTCGCCTACTGTCATGTCGAAATAAAGAGGCGGCATTTCCGGCAGATAGCCGATGCATTTTTTTGCCTGCTCTGGTTCATCCAGTAT
>ENA-OOWV01000833-OOWV01000833.1-human-gut-metagenome-genome-assembly--contig:-NODE-833-length-22322-cov-6.144204_pt1 | contig 22322 bp, 21 predicted proteins | sample MGYA00241584_ERZ501337 | MGnify/ENA primary metagenome ERZ501337 (study PRJEB25962, sample SAMEA2042744) | human gut metagenome | biome: human gut; feature: human-associated habitat; material: faeces... | reverse complement strand
TCATTATATTGCTCGAAAATTTCATCAAGAAAAAGTGGAATACCCACATGATGATTTAAAAGATATTTTAAAATCAACGTATGGTATTATTATTTATCAAGAACAATTAATGCAAGTAGCACAAAAAATTGCTGGTTTTTCACTTGCTAAAGCAGATATATTAAGACAAGCAACTTCTAAAAAGACACATGGGTTAATGGAATCAATGAAAGAGGAATTTATAAGTGGTGCTTTAAAAAATGGTTATGAAAAAAATCAGGCGGAATATATCTTTGGATTAATTGAAAAGTTTGCGGATTATGGCTTTAATAAAGCTCATGCAATTGCCTATGGTTTAATTGGTTATCAACTTGCGTATTTAAAAGCTAATTATCTCTTATCTTTTTATGGAGCAATTCTTTCTAATGAACAAAATAGTGATGTTCATAAAATGGAATATATTGCAGAAGCTAAAAAATATCAAATTAGAATTTTACCGCCATCCATTAATTATTCTGAACATTATTTTAAACAAGTAGAAGGTGATTTACGTTTTTCTTTATTAGCTATTAAAAATGTAGGACAGGCAGGTTATCTAGCAATTGTTGAAGAAAGACAAAAGAATGGCTTGTTTAAAGATATTTTTGATTTTGTTTCGCGAATGGAAGGAAAGAAAATCACGAGTTTAATGTTAGAAAGTTTAATTGATGCGGGTGCTTTTGATGAATTTGGACTTAATCGTGCGACTTTAAAAGCTAATTTAGAAAAGATTACAGAGTATGCACATTTAAAAAATATGATTGGTATTGATGAACCACCTATTTTAGAAATTATTAAAGAAAATAAAATGGTGCGTTTAGAATTAGAAAAGAAAGCGATAGGTGTGTATTTAACACAACATCCTTTAGCTTATATGAAACAAAAAATCAATCAACCAATTCTTGCAGTCGCAAATTTAAATGAGTATGTCTCAAAAAATGTGAGAGTATTATTATCTTTATTAAGGGTCAAAGTGATCGTTGATAAAAAAGGAAATGAAATGTGTTTTATTGAAGGATTTGATGAAACAGGAAATGTTGAGGGAGTCGTTTTTTCTTCAACGTATCAAAGATATAAGACATTATTAGAAAAAAATAAGATTGTATGTATTGAAGGAAAGATGAATTATCGAGATAAGCTTTCTTTAGTGGTACAAAATGTTAAAGAAGTAAATGAGGTATAAAATGGAAAAATTAGTTGTAATAGATGGGAGTTTTTGGTTATTTAGTTGTTATTATGCAACAGCTGCTATGGGGAATTTAATGGTCAATAAAGATGGTGTACCAACCAATGCAGTTTATGGTTTTGCTAATAGATTAGAAAGTTTATTGAAACAAAATCCTGAGTATATTGTGGTTGCTTTTGATGCAAAAGGGAAGACTTTTAGAAGTGAGCTATTGGAAGAATATAAAGGGACAAGAAAGCCAACACCGGATGAACTTGTTTGTCAGTTTTCAATGATTAGAGAATATTTAGAAGCTCATCATATTCCTTATATTGAAAAAGAAGGATATGAAGGTGATGATATTATTGGAACGATTTCTAAAAAAGCGTCAAGTCAAGGCATGGAAGTAGCTGTTTATACAAATGATAAAGATATGATGCAATTGATCGATTCAAATGTTAAACAATACAAAAAGCCTCAAAAGACCAATGATTATGAAGTTATTACAGTTGAAAGTTTTAAAGAAAAATATAATTTAGAACCTGATCAAATGAGAGATCTTTTAGGTCTTATGGGAGATAGTGCTGATAATATTCCAGGAATTCCAGGAATTGGTGAAAAAACGGCTTTGAAGTTATTAAATCAATATGGGACAATAGAAAATCTAAAGGAACATATGGATGAATTAAAAGGTAAAATGGGTGAGAAAGTTAGAACGAATATTGAATTGGGCCTTTTATCTAAAAAGATTGCCACAATTATAACAGATGCACCTGTTGAATTAGATTTAGATGCTTGGAAATATGAAGGACAAGAATATAATGATGATCTTGCAGAGTTTTACAGACGTTATGATATGAATTCCTTACTTAAAAGAATGTCTCTTTCTACAGAAACAAAACAAAGTAAACCTTTAGAATATAAAATTGTTGAAACTTTGCCAAATATTAAAAAGAATACAGCTTTAATTGTAGGAGTCTATGATACGAATTATCATAAATCGGCTATTTTGGGATTTGGTCTTTATAATAAAGATGAAGCCTATTATATTTCTTTAGAGAATGCTATGCATGATGAAAACTTTAAGTCTTTCTTAAAAGATGAAAAGATTGAAAAATATGGTTATGATATACCATTTACAATTTTAGTAGATCCAACTACTGCATGTAATAAAAAATGTATTGGTTGTTGGGCAGCTGATTATAATAAGGCTTTAAATTTATCTTTTGAACAATTAGATAAATTGTTCACTGAAGGAAAGGAACTGGGAATATACTTCTATATAATGACTGGAGGAGAGCCTCTAGTAAGGAAAAAAGATATACTAAGGCTTGCTGAAAAACATGATGATTGTGTATTTATGATATTTACCAATGGAACACTTATTGATCAACAATTTTGTGATGATTTATGCAGATTAGGTAATATAGTACCTACTATAAGCGTAGAAGGATTTGGTGATGCTACCGATGGAAGAAGAGGAAAAGGTTCTTGGAAAGATATAATGCGAGCAATGGATTTAATGAAATTAAACAAAGTTCCTTTTGGCTTCTCTACTTGCTTTACAACTGCAAATTGTGATAGCGTCTTAAGTGATAAATTTATTGATTTAATGATAGATAAAGGAGCATTTTTCTCATGGTATTTCACCTTCATGCCAGTTGGATGTGGTACAGATACTTCATTAATGGCTAATCCAGATCAAAGAGAAAAATTATATAGGACTATCCGTGGATGGAGAAATAACAAAGCTATCTTTAATATGGATTTTTGGCATGATGCTGAATATGTTGGAGGCTGTATTGCTGGAGGAAGACGTTATTGCCATATCAATGCCAATGGAGATGTTGAACCATGTGTATTTTGTCATTATTCAGGAGCTAATATTAAGGAGGTATCATTGGTAGAAGCTTTGGGACAACCGCTATTTAGAGAGTATCAAAAAAATCAACCTTTTAATGAAAACCAATTTAGACCATGTCCTATATTAGATAATGCACCTAAGATTGCAGAAATGGTTAAGAATTCAGGGGCTAAGTCTACAGAATTTATTAATCCAGAAGAAGTAGACGATTTATGCAAGAAGACCATTGAATATGGAAAGACATGGGCTAAGAGGGCAGAACCATTATGGAAAGAAAATTTAAGATGTAAAAAAGGTTGTGCTAGTTGTAGTAAAAAAGATGAAAAAAATAATTATATGAAAGTATAATATAATATTTAGTTTTTAGGGGGATGCCAGAATACGTTAGCTAAGTGTTAAATCTTAAAAAAAGAAATTGTCTAAAAAGGCAATTTCTTTTTTATAATAAATCTTCATTATAAGTAGCACGAATACCACCAATGAATTTAGGCCTTGTTCTAGCAGCAAGTAAGATAGCATTTCCAATATGGTCAATGCTTAAACGTAAAGGTACAGCAACTTCTTTTAAGTGCATACCAATAAGAGTTCCACCAATATCTAGACCAGCATCAGCTTTTATATGCTCTACAGCCACAGGCTCCTTAAAAGTCTTATAAGCAGTTGTGGCAAATGATCCACCAGCCTTAGGTTGAGGGATAACATTAACATCATCATATAGTGGAACAGCGGCACGTTCAACAATGATAGCTCTATTTAAATGTTCACAGCATTGAGCTGCCAGATATATATTTTTTGAAGAAAGCACTTCATAAATTCCTTTAAAGACAGCTTCTGCAGTTTCAAGGCTTGAATGTGTGCCAATAAGTTCTCCAGTAACTTCACTGGAAGAGCATCCGATGATAACTATATTTCCTTCTTTAAGCTTAGCTTTTTCACATAATTCTTCAGTGGCTTGTTTAGCTTGGTTATAAATAGAATCTAATAATTCAGACATATATTTTATTCTCCTTTAAAAGCAAGATTTTTAAGCTATTATTGCTATATATTATATTGTTATTATATCTCATAATAATATGATTATAAATATGAGCATACATATAAATCACAATAATTCAAATAATATAAGTGAATAATTATAAGGAGTATTTATCTTGCATCATTAAATGCAAGTTTAGCTGGTTATGGAGGAATTATTGCACAATGTGAAAATCAGCAATTACGTGCCACTATACAAGAAATGAGAAATAAAGATGAAGTACGCCAATATCTTCTTTTTACAAAAGCAAAAGAAAAGGGCTACTATATTCCAGCACAACAAGCAACACCTGAAGAAATTGCTACTGTAAAGCAACAAATGTCTCAAGGATAATATTATGAAGTAAAAAAAATCTATATTAAGTTTAAATAAAGAATATAAAATAGCCTGTCACAAAGATGATGCAGGCTATTTAAAATAAATTTATTTATTATGTTTTAAGAAAAAGTTTATATGTGTATAATTTAGGTATTAACGATAAGTATCTGATTACTTGAAGTAATATTAAGGACAAGCAATATAGAGAAATTATTTATTAAACTCGTAATACCAAGCAGTTTGCGATTGTTTTCATATGTGTTTGTAACATTATCGAATTCTTCACCAGTTAAAACATTTATATTTTGGTTATCTACTTGATCTTTATAAAGGTTTGTTTTAGCAATATTACTTATAACATATTCTGTTAAAGAATACTTATAACCTTATGCTATTTTTGGTATGTGTAATGAATGGTATTTACGAGGGTTGTTAGAAGATCCTGAAATGATTAGCAATTTAGTTAAAGCCCATCAAGAGAAGGAAAAAGCACTAGAAGAACTTAATAAGCAAAATAAAAAATAATTATTGTTCGTTAAATTATGCATAAAAACTAAATTTTTATTAAAATATATTGCGTATATAAATAAAGTGTGGTATAAAATATGTACAAACACGAATAAAAAGTTTAAAATTTTAAAAAATATTTATATAATGGGAGAAGCAAATGAAAAAGAAAAGATTATTATTAGGATTTTTAAGTGTTTTATTAGTTTTTACATTAGTAGGATGTAATAATAAGAAAGCTGAAAATAGCAACGCTAAAGTATTAGGTGTAATAGGAGCTATGGAGGAAGAAGTAGAAATATTAAAAAGTAAGATGACTATAGCTGAAACAGAAGTTATTGCAGGAATGGAATTTTATAAAGGAACTTTTGAAGGAAAAGATATAGTTTTAGTACGTTCAGGTGTTGGAAAAGTAAATATGGCAACTTGTACTCAGATATTAATTGATAAATTTAATGTTACAGCTTTAATAAACTCAGGAGTAGCAGGTACTTTAAATCCATCTTTAGAGCAAGGAGATATAGTAATTTCTACAGAAGCAGTACAACATGATTTTGATACTACAGTATTTGGAGATCCACTTGGAGAAATATCAAGATTAGGTGTTACTTTCTTTGAAGCTGATCAAGATATGATTGAAATTGCTAAAGAAGCATCTAAAAATGTTCCAGAAGTTACAGTAAAAGAAGGCCGTATTGCATCAGGAGATCAGTTTGTTGCTGGTGGTGAAATAGCAGAAAGAATAAAAAGTAATTTTGGTGAAGTAAGTGCTGTGGAAATGGAAGGAGCAGCTATGGCTCAAGTTGCATACTTAAATGAAGTTCCATATGTTATACTTCGTTCAATATCAGATAAAGCTAATGGAGAAGCAGAACTTTCATATGAAGAGTTTTTACCTATAGCTGCAAAAAATGCTAGTAAAATGGTAGAGGAATTTATAAAACTTTATTAATAGAATAAATAAGTAAAGATGGTATCTTAAAATTAATTTTAAGATACCATCTTTAATATTAAATATTATTAACAGCTTCCCCTAAAACCTTACCAATAGCATCATGAATTACAAGATCAGCATTAGAATCAGCAGAAGTTGAACTCTTATTAATTAAGATAAGATTCTTACCTCTAAATTAATTTATAAGTCCAGCAGCAGGATAGACAACTAGAGAAGTTCCACCTATAATTAAGGTATCTGCTTTAGAAATGGCATCAATAGAACCTCTAATTACATTATCATCTAAGCCTTCTTCATATAAATCACAATAAGTCAAATAATATAAGTGAATAATTATAAGGAGTGATTATATGGCTAATTTAAATCAATTAGAGCTTCAAAATCTTCGTCACTTAATTGGAGCTCACTGTACAATTGAAAAGAAACTTGAGTTTTATGCATCACAATGTACAGATCCAACTTTTAAGGACATGTTAACAAAAGATACTGCAGATGCAAATCCAGAAAAGCATATTGAAGACTGGGGATTAGAAGATCCTACAGGAAAATGTGATGAAGAATTTATTAATACTTCTAAAATTATAGAAAGCAAAATTAAAGATTTAGCAGAAAGAATAAAGAATAATAATTTATAAGAGACCTAAAAAATTAACTGCCCCCTGTCTACTTTACAGTGGCAGTTAAAAGTAGGTCTCTTTTATTATAGGTTATTAACAGTTTTATTTAATTTATTGTTGGTGATATAGTGCTTAAAATAAATAGTTACGTATTTCTTATAAGTAGCTATTTATTTTTGGATAAAAGGATAATTGTTGTCTATAATTAAATTATTAAAATTATATTTAATAAATTTGCGTATATATTATTATAAAAACAACACTTTTACATATAAAAACAACATTTTTACATATTTTATTATATTAATAAATAGTATAATTACTTTACATTGAAAAATTGTTAGAGGTGAGGGATAAATATGGCAATAATATATAATGAAGATAAAAAAGTATTTAATATAAAATCTAAAAATACAAGCTATGCATTAATGGTAGCTGATACAGGTCATTTAATACATTTATACTGGGGAAGAAAGCTAGAATCTAATAAGTTAGATTATATTTTTAAGAAATATGGTAAAGGAAGCTTTCTAGCTGATACAGATAATATTGATAATTTTAGTATAGAATTAAATACAGTTGAATATCCAACATATGGTCATACTGATTTACGTTCTCCTGCAATAGAAATAAAATTAGCTAACGGAACAACACTTACTGATTTTAGATATGAAAATCACAGCATTTTTAGAGGAAAAAAGGAACTTAGAGGATTACCTGCTACGTATATGGAAAACGATATAGATGGAGAAACTTTAGAAATTACTTTAGTGGATAAATTAGCAGAATTAAGAATTGTTTTATCATATACAGTATTTGAAGAATATGATGCAATAACAAGAAGCTGTAGAGTTATAAATAACAGTAATAATAACGTTGAGATTTTAAGAGTTTTAAGTGCTAATGTTGATTTTAATAGTAATGAATTTGATTTAATTCAATTATCAGGAGCATGGGCTAGAGAAAGACATATGGTAAGAACTCCATTAAGAAGTGGAAATCAATTGATAGAAAGTAGAAGAGGGGCTAGTAGTCATGCTCAAAATCCATTTATAGCTTTAGCAAGTCATGATGCTAATGAAGAGTATGGAGATGTATATGGATTAAATTTAATATATAGTGGAAATTTTTTAGCTAATGTAGAAGTTGATATGTATAATAATTCAAGAGCACAAATAGGTATTAATCCTTTTGATTTTTCATGGCTTTTAGAGCCAAATGAAGAATTCCAAGCTCCGGAAGCAGTTCTTGTATATTCATCAAATGGGTTAACAGGAATGAGTCATATATTCCATGATTTATATAGAAAGAGACTATGTAGAGGGGTATATAGAGATAAAGAAAGACCTATATTAATTAATAACTGGGAAGCAACATATTTCAATTTTAATGGAGAAAAAATTAAGAGCATAGCAAAAGATGCAGCAGACCTTGGAATTGAATTATTTGTCTTAGATGATGGATGGTTTGGAACAAGAGATAATGACGATAGTTCATTAGGTGACTGGTTTGTAAATGAAGAAAAAATTCAAGGTACATTAAATGATTTAGCAAAAGATATAAATGAAATGGGATTAAAATTTGGTTTATGGTTTGAGCCAGAAATGATATCTCCTAAGAGTAAGTTATATGAAGAACATCCAGATTGGTGTATTCATGTTCCAGGAAGAACTAGAAATCAAGCTAGAAAGCAATTAATTTTAGATTTATCAAGAGAAGAAGTATGTGATGCTATAATAAAAATGCTTAAAGATGTATTAAAATCAGCACCAATATCTTATGTTAAGTGGGATATGAACAGAAACATGACAGAAATAGGATCAAGTAATTTACCAAGAGAAAGACAAAAAGAAGTAGCTCATAGATATATGCTTGGTTTATATAGAATTATGGAAACAATAACATCAGAGTTTCCAGAAATATTATTTGAAAGTTGCTCAGGGGGGGGTGGAAGATTTGATGGCGGAATGTTATATTATATGCCACAAACTTGGGCAAGCGATGATACGGATGCTATAGAAAGATTAAAAATTCAATATGGAACTTCTCTAGTATATCCAACAGTAACAATGGGAAGTCATGTGTCAGAAGTACCTAATCATCAAGTAGGAAGAATAACACCTCTAAGCACAAGAGCAGCTGTAGCAATGGAAGGAAGCTTTGGATATGAATTAGATATAAATAAAATGACCAGTGAAGAAAAGGAAGAAGTTAAAAAACAAGTAGAATTCTATAAAGAAATAAGACAAATATGTCAATTTGGAGATTTATATAGATTAAAAAATACTTTTGACGGAAATGATGCAGCTTGGATGCATTTATCAAAAGATAAATCGAAAGGTGTTATAACTTACGTTAAGCCATATGGTGAGGTTAATGTATTACCTAAGAGATTAAAGTTAAGAGGATTAGAAAAAGAAGCCATATATAAAGTTGTAGAAACTAATGAAGTATATGGCGGAGATGAATTAATGTACGTAGGATTATATATAGGAGAATTATTGGGAGATTATCAAAGTAGAGTTTGGACAATAGAAAAAATATAGATATAAAGGGGATGTATCGAAATAACTTTCGATACTAGCCGATAAAAAAAGGGGAATTCGAGTTTGAATTCCCTTTTTTGCATATAATATCGTTATGAAAAACTTCAAAAGAATGTGATACCTATGCAACAAATAGGTTTTCCAATACAGATCCCTAGTGTTAGTATAAAGTAGTGGACACATTAAGACGAACTAAGTAAAATAATATTTAGTTAAGAAAGGATGTGTCCATTATGGGAAAGGGCAGAAGATACGATCAAGAATATAAGGATATGATAGTAGAATTATTTAAGGCAGGAATGAGCTTAGCAGAGCATCGTCTACGAATATGGCATTGCAAAATCAACAATTAACGGTTGGATTAAAGACGTAAAAGAAATTAAAGTAGATGAAAATGAAGTTATGACATTAAAGGAAGTTAAAGCTTTAAAAAAAGAAATGGCAAGAATTAAAGAGGAAAATGAAATATTACACCAAAGGCGGGCTTTAGCCAAAAAAGCTATGGCCATATTTGCAACAAGAAATTAGACAAAGTAATAGAATTTATAGATTCTAATAAAAGCAACCATGATATCAAGACTATGTGTACCGTTCTAGGCGTAGCCAGGAGTACATATTATAAATTTTTTGATAAAACTAAATCAGCAAGACAATTAGAAAATGAGGAATTAAAAGCAGCTATTAGTAGAATATACAAAGCTAATAAAGGAATATATGGAGCTCCGAGGATTCATCATATACTTGTTACAGAAGGCTTTAATGTATCTTTGAAGAGAGTTCAAAGAAAAATTATTGAACTTGGCCTTTGTGCAGTGACTGTAAAAAAATACAAGCCTCATTCTAATAAGAAAGTAGCAGAAGGGTTAGAAAACGTTTTAAAGAGAAATTTCTCAACTACTTCTATTAATGAAAAATGGGTAGGAGATATTACATATATTCATACTATCAAAGATGGTTGGTGCTATTTAGCTTCAGTTCTTGACTTGCATTCTAAAAAAATAATTGGCTATGCTTTTGGTAAAAGAATGACAAATAATTTAGTTATTAAAGCTTTAAAAAATGCTTATTACAGCCAGAATCCTGATAAAAATAAACCTTTAATATTCCATTCAGACTTAGGATCTCAATACACAAGTAATGATTTAAAAGAACTATGTAAAGAATTTAATATTATACAATCATTTAGCAAAAAAGGTTGTCCGTATGACAATGCTTGCATTGAATCTTTTCATTCTTCAATAAAGAAGGAAGAAATCTATAGAAATACATATCGTACCTTCGAAGAAGCTAATGTAGCTATATTTAAATATATTGAAGGTTGGTATAACAGAAAAAGGCTACACTCTTCTATTAATTACATGACTCCAGATCAATGTGAATTACTAGCTAGAAGTGCAGCATAAAAAAGTTTGACTTTTTGTGTCTAAAATATTGACATAAGACCAAAATCCTGCTTTATCAAATTCAGATATTGCATGGCTTTTAAGAGTACCGACTCCAACTTCTCTGCTGTTATCGGCTTAGATATATAATCAAATGTAATGACCGCAAACACATCCATAACATACTTCGTGTAACTTGTAAGAAACACAAAAAGAGCCTTTGCATCTTTTTCCCTGATTTTCTTTGCAAGTTCCAATCCATTAAGCTGTGGCATTTCAATATCAAAAATATATAGATGATATGTTTCGTCGTGTAATGTACAGTATGTCAGTAATTCTTCCCCACTAAAATACACATCATATTCAATCGGATATTGGCACAGCTTATCAAAAGCACTTTCTAACATTTCAATATCAGTTCTGCTGTCATCACATATAGCAATTTTCAACATAACAATTCCTCCTTCACATTCTAAGAAGCAGGAATAACCACATCTCACTTAATCAATTTAGACACATATGCAAGCACACGGTCAAAAAACAAATCTCTTTGTTCTTTACTACTGTTTGCAACATAATACTCCAGATTAAACTCCATTGCATTACTGCTAACACCAGTTATCAGATATGTAGGATCGATACCATAGATTCGATAAAGGATCAATATCTTATCTACGGAAAGACCTGTCGAACCAGCCTCGAACTTACGATAATGCTCTACTGTAACCCCAAGCACTTCAGCAATTTCTACTTTATCAATATTCATGTTTCTTCTTGCTTCTCTTAGTCTTTTACCAATCTGTATATTGGTATCTTTTCTGTCTGTATCCATGATTTACGCCTCTTTTCATTATAAATCATATCAATGGATAGCCTTATGTCATAGTCCAGAAAACAACCCAATGCACATCATTTTCTGCTCGCTTATTGGTCAACTTATGATTTCTTTCTGAAAAGCAGAAAACGAATGGCACATTAGATGCCATCCGTTTTCAGAACTTTATATCATTTCAATTTTTATTAGAATGATACTCCTTTAGCTTTCCATTGAATGTTTTTCCAATGTCTCTGCTCTATCTGCAACTTTCTTTTTAAAATTTTCTACCTTATGAATATACTCATTATCCATTAAAGAGGAACGAACTAAAAAATCAGCAGTAGCAATATTATTTGCAATCGGAATATCATATACCTGTGCTATTCTTAAAAGAGCTTTCACATCCGGATCATGCGGCTGTGCAGCTAGAGGGTCTGAGAAGAAAATCACCATATCAATACTCCCCTCTACAATCTTTGCACCAATCTGTTGATCGCCGCCTAACGGACCACTATTATAACCTTTTACCCTTAACCCCACTTTATCTGTAATCATTCTTGCAGTAGTTCCGGTACCGGACAAACGATGATTTTTTAAAATCTCCTTATTATCATAGCACCATTGAATCATATCCTGCTTCTTTCCATCATGAGCTATAAGTGCAATATTTTTTTGCCTCTTTATTGTCATATTTATATATTCCATTATCCTTCTCATTTACCAATTTTACGAAACAGCTAACTCGTAAATTGTACGGGATTTGTATGTTTGTCCAGCCTTTAACACACTACTCGGAAAATGTTCTTCATTACAGGCATTCGGATAATACTGTGTTTCAAAACAAATACCTGCTTTTTCTTCATACCTTGTACCGCCCTTACCAACTACTCCATCCAAGAAATTTCCTGTATATAATTGCATACCACACAAATCAGAATAAACAGTCATGGTTATACCACTTTCGTCACAGTAAAGTTTTGCCATCTTTTTCAGCTTACCATCATTTGTAAATACATAATTATGGTCATACCCTTTGGCACGTCTAATTTGAACATCGTTATAATCAATCTGTTTGCCAATTATTTTCTTTATACGAAAATCCATCGGTGTATTTTCAACATTAAGAATGTTTCCTGTAGGCACAAAATCTTCATCTATCTCAAGAAAACTATTTGCATAGATTTCCAATCGGTGCTGTAAAATATTACCATTATCCTGCCCATTCAGATTAAAATAGGTGTGATTCGTAGGATTTACTACTGTTGTTTCATTGGTTGCCATTCTGTAATCAATAATTAGCTCATTGTTGTCTGTAAGTGTGTATCTTATCCGCTGCTCCAAATCTCCCGGAAAGCCCTGTTCAAATTTAGGACTAAGACGACTAAATTCAACATAATTACCTTCTTTGGATTTTCCATATCTGGCATCATACATTTTACAGTGCGAGCGAACAAAACCACTATGAAGATTATTCTCTCCGTCATTTTTATCTAGTTTGTATTCTTTATCATCCAGTATTACGCAGGCATTTTTTATTCGATTTGCATTTCTGCCCACATAAGCACCAAAACAGGTATCTGTATTGTAATAATCTTTTAACTCATCAAAACCAAGCGTAATATCCTTTATTTCCCCATTTCTATCCGGAAACATAATTGTTAAAATAAGTGCACCAAAATCTGATACCTGCACATGCATACCGCTATCATTTTCTAAAATATAAATACTTGCTTCTTTTCCCTCTTTAGTTGTTCCAAATTTTAGACATTCAATCATCCCTGAGTCCTCCATCCATAAATTATATCAATCACAGCTATTTTCACTTGCAATGTAATGTTGTTCTATAAGGACTACTTCAAGTGGAATCACAGAATGTAACTAAAGCGTTGAAATAAACTTCCTAAACGCATTCTGTCCTTCCTCAGTACGCTTATATACACCAGCACATTCCAAAACTTTTACAAACACCTTTGCTATTTCATCTTTTAGAATCTGATTAACATTCTCTTTCGTAATGTTATAATGATTACGCCATTCATCTACCCAATCCGCATGTTTTTCAATTTCTTCCATGGTCCGAATATCTTTTCCCTCTACGATAGCCTCACCCAAAGTAAGCATTTCTTTTTTTAATCTTGCTGGAAGTACAGCCAAACCCATAACCTCAATCAGTCCGATATTTTCTTTCTTGATATGGTGCAGCTTCTCCTCCGGATGATATACACCCCAAGGCTTCTCCTCTGTCGTAATATTATTGCGAAGCACCAAATCCATCTCGTATAAATCACCATTCATTCTTGCAATTGGTGTTATTGTGTTATGCGGCTCTCCGTCGGTTTCACTAAAGATAAACGCATCCTCATCTGTGTAATTGCGCCATGCATTTAAAATGTAATCGGATAACTCCACGATTCTCTCAGGCTTTTTGCTTTGTAATCGGATCACTGACATCGGCCATTTTACAATGCCGCTTGTCACGTCCTCATAGCCTTTTACCTGAAACATATATTCATAAGGAGCTTTCGCCATAGCAAATGTATAAGAACCGCCCTGAAAATGATCATGACTTAATATGGAACCACCAACAATCGGAAGGTCTGCATTTGAACCAACGATATAATGTGGAAACTGTTTTACAAAATCAAGCAGCTTTACAAATGCAGCTTTATCAATCTTCATCGGCGTATGCTCTTTGTTAAAAACAATGCAATGCTCATTATAATAAACATAAGGCGAATACTGAAAATAATAGTCTCTATCAGCCAGTTTTACCGGAATTATTCTGTGGTTCTGTCTCGCCGGATGAGAAATATGTCCTGCATATCCCTCATTTTCTTCACAAAGAAGGCACTTCGGATACTCATTCTTTTTCGCTGTTGCCGCTTTTGCTATGTCTCTGGGGTCCTTTTCCGGCTTAGACAAATTTATCGTAATATCAATCTGTCCATACTCGGTATCTGTGGTCCATTTTTCATCCTTTTCGATTCTGTCCCTTCTGATGTAATTAGTATCCTGACTAAATTTGTAATAATAATCCGTAGCAAGCTTAGGACTTTCAGAATAGAGTCTTTGGAACTTCTCTCTTACCTGTGAAGGCATCGGAGTAATTAACCCCATTATCTTTGTATCAAACAAATCCTTAGTTGTTATGGTGTCATCTTCCATGATTCCCTGCTCGATGGCATAATTCATCATATCTTCCAAAATCAGATGTATCGGTCTTACCTGTTCATCACTCCACACAAAATCCTTCTTGTCAAACAGCTCCAACAATCTGTTAATGACATATACCTTGTCATCCTCTGTAATCAGACCGTTCAACATTCCATAACTTACTAATTCTGATATTACTTTATCCATGTGAAAAACCTCCCTTAATTCTAATAACCGTTTGGATGATTTTCATGCCACTGCCAAGCTGTTGCAATGATGGTGTGTAAATCTGCATATTGGGGATTCCAGCCTAAAACTTCCTTGGCCTTTGTACTGGATGCAATGAGAGTAGAAGGATCTCCTGCCCTTCTTGGTTCTTCCTTTGCCGGAATCGGATGTCCTGTAACCTCACGAGCTACATCAATCACTTCTTTTACTGTAAAACCTATTCCATTTCCTAAATTGAAAATGTCACTTTCTCCACCCTTTGCCAAATATTCCATTGCTAAAATATGAGCCTGTGCCAAATCATTTACATGAATATAATCTCTGATACAGGTTCCATCCTTTGTATCATAATCGTTACCAAATACAGAAATATACTCACGTTTACCATTTGGAACCTGCAAAATAAGTGGAATTAAATGAGTCTCCGGATTATGTGCTTCCCCAATCTTTCCATTCGGATGAGCACCACATGCATTAAAATATCTAAGAGACACATATCTTAAATTATGTGCTTTGGAAGTCCACTTAAACATCTTCTCCATAGAAAGCTTTGTCTCTCCATAACAGTTAGTTGGAAGTGTTCTGTCTGTTTCCAAAATAGGAATACTCTCCGGCTCTCCATATGTAGCAGCAGTTGAAGAAAATACAATCTTATCAATTCCATGCTCCATCATACTCTCTAACAACACCTCTGTTCCGCAAAGATTATTATTATAGTATTTAAGCGGATTTGTCATGCTCTCTCCAACCTGTGAGCTTGCCGCAAAATGAATCACACCATCTATCTTCTCTTTTGAAAACACTTCATCCAAAAATTTTTTATCTCGAATATCTCCCTCATAAAACTTTGCTTCCGGGTGAATTGCTTCCTTAAATCCGGTTAACAGATTATCAATTATTACTACCTCATATCCAGCGTCTATCAATTCATATACTGTATGGGAACCAATATATCCGGCTCCGCCTAACACTAAAATTCTCATTGTCCCAGCCTCCTTACATCACCTTAATGCCGCCATATTTTCTGATTCTTAAATCCTTACAGGAACCTTCTCCATAAATGCTGTCCATCTGCATCTTATATGGCACAACGAAATCATTTTTTACAAATGCCTGAATGGTTCCTGCAAAACCTCCACCATGCACTCTGCTCACACCTTCTGTTTTTAACAAAACATCACTCATCATAAGTGCAACTGAAATATTCTGATTTTCCACATCGTTACTTGAATATACATTCTGTAAGTATTTGAAAGAAGAATCCCCCGATTCCTTCACGTTATCCAAAAACAGATTCATATCTCCCCACTTTAATGCATTTACTTCTTTTTGTACTCTCTCATTTTCTGTAAAGAAATGCAGTGCTCTTAATACGCTTCTGTCTCCGTACTTCTCCCTAAGCTCTGGTATCGCCTTAATAACATCCACCACCTCTACTTCACGGAGAACCTCTTTTCCAAAATGATTTGCAACTCTTTTCATCTCCTGTGGAACGGCTGCATATTCGTATGTTAAATCTGCATGTGAACCCTTCGTATCTGTAATACACAAGCTGTATCCATGCTCACTCATATTAAAATCCAATTTTTCAACTTCCGGCTTCTTCGGGTCCTTGAAATCAATATATACCAGATTTCCAACAGAACAAGCCATCTGATCCATCAATCCACAAGGCTTTCCAAAATATACGTTTTCTGCATATTGTCCAACAATCGCTATTTCAATGGCTGAAATACTCATATCATTATAAAGTCCCGACAGAATAGTCCCAATCAGTGTTTCAAAAGCTGCCGAAGAAGAAAGACCTGCACCAATTAATACATCACTGGTAGCATATGCTCTGAAACCACCTACTTTATAGCCTCTTTCCATAAAGCCTGCAACAACACCCTTAATCAATGCAGTTGTTGTTTCCTTTTCTTCCTCTTTACAGTCAATATTATCTAATGAGATAACCACTTCATCATAATCATCAGATATGATTCGGATTTGATTATCCTCAGTCTGTCTGACAATGCCAATCGTATCAAGGTTGATGGATGCAGCCAGAACCTCTCCATGTTGATGATCCGTATGGTTTCCACCCACTTCACTTCTGCCCGGTGCACTAAATATTTCTGCTTCCCCGGCTCCATAATGTGCTTCAAACAGTTCTATGGCTTGCACATAACGCCTTTTATGATATTCAAGCTTTGTAGCATCTACATAGATGTCTAAAAATCTTTCATCCATTCCATCTTCTAAGATGTTCTTCTTCATTTCATTTGTCTTCATCCTAACCACCTCAATTCCTTCTTAACAAATCACAAAAGAATATGTTATATCTTTCTCTGCATCAATATGGTAAGCATCTTCCACATCGCTTCCCCAGCTGTCAATTCCGCCCACACCTCTTACCGCTCCGTAGATACAAAGAACGGTTCTTCTTGCAGGAGGTAATTCCTCATGGTGCGTTGCATTTTCAATCTCACTTGCTGTATAAGGAAGGCAGGAGAACGCAAATGTATCTTCCTTTTTTTCAATTCTTAATATCTGAGCTGAATTGTCTTTTCTGCTGTTGTTAAGACTTGTATGTCTTGTTACTTCAAGCCAATCAGTTCCCATTCTCATACCACATTCCTGTGGAACAAGGTACGGTGTCAGACTTAAATCGTTTATCTCATACACCCCTTTTACTCCTCCTGCCATACGATCCGGATAAGTTTCCCCGGAAAGTCCTTCATACATATATTTATCAGCCAAAGTCGGCATGATAAACCTTAATCCAAATACAGGAAGCTGTGGTAATCCTTTTACTCCTTTATAAGAAACACTTACAGTTATCTTTCCTGTATTCTCCACACTATAAATCACATCAACTGTGGTTCTTGGATTTGTAACCGTCTCATAAACAAATTTAACAACGATGTTCTCTGCAAGCACATCTCCACCATACTTATTATTATCCGGCGCACATGGTTTTCCCTGCGACTTGCCATCTGTAATAACCTCAATTTCCTTACAGTCAATAAACATATCCGCCGCAAGCCAGCTTCCGCTTTTTATATGAAACTTACTTCCTCTGTCATTATCTGTAAGTGCTCTCCAAAATGTAGGCTTCGGGCAGCGATAAAGCCACTCATATCCATTTTTCACAACAGACTCCAGACCGCCCTGTGAATAAGAGAAAACGTAATCAAAACCTTCTCCGTGAACTCCAAGTGTATAATCTCCATATACGATTCTTAATTTAGATGTACATTCCATAATAATACCTCACTTCCTGCATTGCCGGTTTTTCTCTTCTATCCGCAAAAACAATTCCATTGCCTGAAAATTCATAATCAGACGGTCTGTCATCAAAATCTCCACCATATCTTAAAACTTCTCTTCCTGTCACTTCATCCTTTACAAGAAGTGCCTGATCGATGAAGTCCCAAATATATCCGCCCTGATACATTTCATATTTATCAATTAGCTTCATGTAAGAACCGAGTCCGCCTATGGAGTTACCCATATCATGCATAAATTCACATAGTAAATATGGTTTTTTTGCACTGTTTATCAGATATTTCTCCACTTCCTCCGGTTTCGCATACATACGACTTTCCACATCAGAAATAGTATCCTCATATTCTCTGGTATAATAGGAACCTTCATAATGTACTAATCTACCATCCTTCTTTTCCTTGAAGAATTTATTCATTGCCTCTATATCATCACCTGCATAGGATTCGTTTCCTAACGACCAGAACAGAATGGAAGTATGGTTCTTAAATGTCTCAAAATTATTTCTTGCACGGTCAACAACAGCTTCTCGCCACTGTAGTACAGAACCCGGTACATTCCATGACGGTTCGATTGCTCCCAGCTTCTGCCATGAACCATGACTTTCAAGATTTGTTTCCGCCATAACATAAATTCCTGCTTCATCGCACATATAATACCAAGGTATCTGATCCGGATAATGACAGGTTCTAACAGAATTAATGTTATTTCTGGTCATACACTGAATGTCTGAAATCATTTCCTTAATACCGATTACCCGTCCGGTTTTTGCACTCCACTCATGTCTATTAACACCGGTAATGATAAGCCTCTTTCCATTTAAATGAATTACCTTGTCTATAATCTCAATTCTTCTAAATCCAACCTTATATGGAATAACCTCTGCAAGCTTTCTGTCAGTATAAACTTCAACAAATGTATCATAAAGATAAGGATTATGATTATCCCAAGGAGTAACCTTTTTTACATCTGCTGTCAATGCTCCTGCCAACATGTTCTTATCGCCTGTTAATACTAAATCTTCGGATAAAAGCTTATTTCCTGCTTTATCAGATAAGATGAATTTTGCACTTACTGTACTTTCAGAAGAAGCAGAAATTTTTACATCCACTTTAATTGCACCGCTTGTATTATCCTTATTTAATACAGGCTGAATCCACATATCCTCCACATGGATATCAGGAGTAGCCTTTAAGCTTACATTTCTGAATATACCGAAGAAACGGAAAAAGTCCTGATCCTCCAAAAACGCTGCTGTACTCATTTTGTGTACCTGCACAGCCAATACATTATTCTTTTCCTTGATATAAGGTGTCAAATCAAACTCTGACGGTGTAAAGCTGTCTTCTGTATATCCGATAAACTCACCGTTTAACCAAATATACATTGCTTCCTCCACACCCTCAAAACAGATACGAATTCTTTTATTCTGCAACTTTTCATCAAGGTCAAATACTTTTATATATGACCCTACCGGATTATACTGTGCTTCGCTGAACATTCCTTCTCCTGCACCAGCACCCTCAATGCTGTGAGCAGGTCTAAGATACCTTTTACCCTCCCAAGGGTACTGTGTATTGATATATCTAATCTGGTCATATCCTGCAAGTTCAATGTGTCCCGGAACCATGATTTTATCAAATCCACTTCTGTCATAATCTGTCTTGTAAAAATCTGCCGGTCTTTCCATTACATTGATGCTAAACCTAAAATCCCACTGTCCATTTAAGGATTGTGTCAATTTATTATCACCACTTTCCAAATCCTTATAATTCAGATAGTAGTTATGATCACTGTGGGCATCTAACTGATTTATTCTAAAAATTTCCGGGTTGTCTAACCATTTAATCTCTGCTTTCATATTAAACCTCACTTTCTGTAGATATCCCCTAAAGTCACACTCTAGAGGCTATTATGGTTTTCTGCTTATTCTCTTTTAACTTCTTGTTTGCCTCTTCAAGATTCATATTAATGTAACTTAATTATACTAATTTAACTCTATAAAATACATATCAAAAATTGGACAAAACATGCACAAAATGATACAATAAACAAAACAACACGGATTATATCCGTTTTTTTCAGCAAAGTGCACATCAAAAATTGAACAAACTATAGTTAAGGAGGTAACACTATGTATGCCAATAATGCTTATCTGAATAATACGACTATGGACATCAAGGACAAGTCAAGCCCGTTAATTGTAACAAGCTGTGGCACTTACCATTTATTTACTCGTCCCAAATTACCGACATGGCGACCACGTGGACGTCTTGACTTTCAGTTGCTATACATTGCATCCGGAAAAGCTCATTTTCACTTTAACGGAAAAGAAGAAATTGTCACCGCTGGTCACATGGTTTTATACAGACCAAAGGAACCTCAAAAATACGAATACTACGGTGAAGATCAGACAGAAGTGTATTGGGTACATTTTACCGGAAATGATGTAACAAACATTCTTCGTTATTATGGCTTTACAAAAGAAAAGCATGTTTATTACTGTGGTAAGGGACTTGATTATCAGAATCATTTTAGATTAATGATTCAGGAATTACAGATGTGTAAGGAACATTATGACGAAATACTTGAAATGCATTTAAGAGAAATCTTCATTATGGTTCACAGACATTTACAAACAAGTGCAAGAGTAAGTAACAGTCAGATTTCAGAAGATATAGATGTAGCAACGCTCTACTTCAACGAGCATTACAACGAAGAAATAAATATCGAGGAATATGCTCAAACCCATAATATGAGTACAAGCTGGTTCATCCGAAATTTTAAACAATACACCGGCTTTACTCCTTTGCAATACATATTATCTGTTCGTATTTATAACGCTGAGGCTCTGCTAAAAAGCAATATGTATAATATCACCGAAGTAGCTAGTATTGTCGGTTATGATAATCCGTTATATTTTAGCAGGACATTCAAAAAATTGAAGGGCATTTCTCCTTCAGAGTATAGAAACAGTATAGAAACCTAGCATTTTCCAAAATCAAACATGCACATATTTCTCCATTTGCAACTTTTGTCTACTTTTGGAATGGATTTGGCGAGTAATATATCTTATTTTGGATTATGATTGCCTCAGAAAGAACGAAAGGAGATGAGAAATATGAAACAGACAGTAAAAAACTTTTTTGAAGAAATCTTCAATTTTTACGCACCTGTATTTCTTCATCAAACAAATCGCATGTGGTAATCCACAAACTAGTAATTTCCTTTTCTAAATATATAACCTCGCCAGTTAATATAAAAAAGAAACGGATTTACCACAAGACAATTATGTGTTATTACCCCAAGAGCAACACTTCTTATATTTCAAAAGGATATGCCCTCTTATTCAAGAATGGAATATCCTTTTATTTTTATATGCTTCATTATTTCATTTCAAATGTAATGTGAATTTCATACTTCTGATACGTAATAAAAATCACTCAAGTAATATCTAACTCATTCACATCTTCATTGTCAATTATCTTTGCATCACAGATCACATAGTTTAATTTCATAATAATTACTCCTTAACATAAAAGATACAGTCTATATAGTAATGTCTTTTATTTTTTTATCAACAGTCATGACAGAAAATGAACCTTTATTGCAGAAAACGACAAAAAGTCCACTTGAATTACACCTTTCATTCAAGTGGACTTCACCCTTATCGGCTCTTACCCTTTACCTCTGACACAACCTCTGTCTCTGCTTTTCCTGACTGCTGATAGGCTTCAAAGGCGTCTGCCCCATACTGAAATTCCGGCTCTGCCACAGCTCCAAGCATGGAAGGCTCTGCCATTTCCACATCCTTCATTCGCTCCGGCTCTTTGGCAAGACTTTCCACCTTATCAAGTGCCTCATCCAGATATTGCTCCATTCTCTGATACAGCTTTTTCTTTGCCTCGAAAGGCTTTTTCACAAGCTCCGTTTTAGAGAACTTCTTTTCCTTTTCGGGATAATCAACCGTTTCCTTATCTGCAAAGGTACAGAAGGTATTAGCAATCTTCTGTCCGGCTTCCCTCATACCGCTACCAAAGGCATCCAATTTATTTATGGTATGCTCTGTCTCTGCAATACTCTTACGGACATTCTCTCGGACAGACTCCAGCTTATCCTTAATGCCTAAGAACTCAGATACCTTATGAAGTGCCGCTTTGCCCTTCGCTTTTGCCTCTGCCACAATTTCAGAAGCCTTTGCTTTTACCTCTGTTTTGATTTCAAACAACTGCTCCTTCATCTTCTGGCATTGCTGTTCTAAGGATTCCACAGCCTTACGGACGGTAGCCTTTAAGGTCTTGTCTGCCTTTTCCTGCTCCATCTTTTCAAGCTGTTTACGGACGCTTGATAATTCCTCTGTCACCTGCTCAAGCCTCTTGCCCATTCCATCAAAGTATTAATGTCAAGACTATTTTGAACAATTGTGCCAATATTTTTATGTACAATTGT
>ENA-OOWV01000820-OOWV01000820.1-human-gut-metagenome-genome-assembly--contig:-NODE-820-length-22670-cov-3.593942_pt1 | contig 22670 bp, 15 predicted proteins | sample MGYA00241584_ERZ501337 | MGnify/ENA primary metagenome ERZ501337 (study PRJEB25962, sample SAMEA2042744) | human gut metagenome | biome: human gut; feature: human-associated habitat; material: faeces... | reverse complement strand
TCCTTGACGGCGCCGGTGGCGAACAGCACGGCGTCGTAACGGGCCAGCAGGTCGTCAAGAGTCACGTCCTTGCCGAATTCCACGTCGCAGTAGAGGTGGATGTTCGGGTTATCGAGCGTCTTCTCAAGCGCGGAGGCGATGAACTTGATGGACGGGTGGTCCGGGGCCACACCGTAACGCACCAGGCCGAAGGGCACGGGCAGCTTCTCGAACAGGTCGATGCGCGCTTCGGTGCCGAGGCCGAGCTCTTCGCCCAGCTTCTTGAGCTGGCGCAGGAAGATATCGGATGAGTAGACGCCGGCCGGACCAGCGCCAATTACAGCAATGCGGAGTTCAGTATTCACAGATTCAGTCACGCGCTCTAGCCTAACGCAAAGCCTTCCGTTGCAACAGAGGGCGAGTGGTGGGAATTCTGTGTATTAGGCCATAGTTTGTGCGTTTGGGAAACCTACGAGCACTGCTAATGTCAGATTATGGGTTTTCCTAATGTAGGATTATGGGTTTCTCTAATGTAAGATTATGGTAATCAGTAATGTCGGATTATGGGAAAGAGGCATCGATGATTCCACGCGCGCTCGGGAAACAGGCCAAACAACTTGCGCAATGGTTTCCCGTGGTCTCTATTACCGGGCCTCGGCAAAGCGGCAAATCCACGCTGGCAAAAGCCATGTTCCCTGATTATGACTACGTGAATCTGGAAAATCCTGAGACACGCAAAGCCGCCATTGACGACCCGGTGGGATTCATTCGGCAGCGTCCTTCCAAGCTCATAGTGGATGAAGCTCAATATGCTCCTGATTTGTTCTCCATGATTCAAGTGGCTTCCGACGAACGTAGCGAACAAGGACAATATGTCCTCTCTGGTTCTCAAAATTTCCTACTACTCAAGCGTATTCAACAATCACTGGCAGGCCGAGTCGGTTTGGTCAAGTTATTGCCGTTCTCATTCCAAGAAGCATGCAAGGCGGATCAGGCCCTTACTCCGGATACGTTTATGCTGCAAGGCGGTTATCCACGCATTTACGACACGAGAATGCCGCTCAATCTGTTCTTCTCGAACTACATCGACACTTATATCGAACGTGATGTTTCCGAATATCTTGATGTACGCAATTTGGCTGACTTCCGTCGATTCTTGACTCTTTGCGCACTCAGTTCCGGAGCACTCGTAAACTACACCAACATCGCCAACGAACTTGGTGTAAGTCCGCGAACCGTAAAGGCATGGATGTCAATTCTGGAATCAAGTTACATCGCATTCCATCTCATGCCGTTCTACACGAACGCACGCAAACAGGTGGTCAAAACGCCGAAACTCTATTTTTATGACACTGGCTTGCTGTGTCATCTCTTGGGCATTCGGACGGTCGAAGCACTGGTTGCGCACCCCAAGTTCGGCGATATATTTGAAAACCTCATCATTGCGGAAACCATGAAACAGCATTTGAACGCCAATCAGGAGCCACAATTATTCTTCTACCGCGATGCCAGCAAGGTCGAGGTGGATTTGTTGGATTTCACCGATCCCAACAACCGTATGCTCATAGAAATCAAATCCGGACAAACCTATCATGACCGATTCGCTCGGCATCTCACTTTAATTGGCAATGTTCTCGGTATACCGTGTGAGCAACAGTACGTAACCAGTCGGGTTGAGCATAGTTATGTCTCACAAGGAATCCGCGTCACCTCCGCCCGTGATTGGCTGGAAGGCCGACGGTAAAGAGCCGCCGCAGAACAATAACAATACTGCACAACCGGCGAATCCCTTGATGACACTGAAGACGTCACCTCCAACGGCTTTTTACGACCTCGATTGCATTCATTAGGTCATTTCTTCGTTCATTAGGTCGGAGGGTGCTGAAGCCATCCCTTGGAACGGCGGGGTTTCAAGGGCCGCTCCGACCAAGGACCGACCTAATAAACGTCAAACCGACCTAATGAATAACTCCGATACCGGATTATGAGCAACACAGCCGCAACGAAATGCGCCGCACAGGCTTAGCCCGAACATCGATTCGGGTTCAAGCCAGTGCGACGCAGATCAACTTCAGGTATAAGACCTGTATTCAATTATTGGGTTGTTATTAGCCTAGGGGCAATAGCCTCACGTCAGGCACGGCGCTTGCGCCAGATAACCAGACCGGCGCCAGCCGCGCCGAGCACAACTACGGCCGCAGCAACGGCAGCCACCGCACTACCCGTGGGGGCAGTGGTAGTAGCGTTCTTCTGCTGCTGGTCAGGCTTCTGGTTTTGCCCAGGCTTCTGCTGACCGGGCTTCTGCGGTTCAGGCTTTTCGCCGCTATCCTTCTTGGCGAGACCATCGTGTGCGGCAGTGAGTTTGTTGAGCGCAGCGGTCACCTGCGGTGCGGTTGCGGCCGGATCCTTGACTACCTGCTTTGCGGCAGCAAGTGCATCCGCATATGCCTTCCACGAATCAGCCGTGTAGTCGTTCTGGTTGAGCTTCTCACTCTCAACAGCGGCGATCTTGTCGGCAAGAGGCTTGCGCTCCTCATCGGTGGCAGGCGGAACCGGAGCCTCGGGCTTAGTTACCGTGACTTCGACGGACGCGGACTTGTTCTCGTCAACCGTGGAGGTGGCGGTGATGGTCGCCGTACCTTCGGCAACGGCGGTCACCTTGCCATCCTTGTCCACAGTAGCGACCTTCGCGTCGGAGGACTTCCAGGCCACGGTCTTGGCCGCATCACCGGTCACCTTCACCTCGGCCGACAACTGGGCAGTATCACCAGCGACCAGCGCCAGCTTGCCATCCTTGACACCATCACCGGAGACGGCAACGGAATCCACAGACGGAGTCGGGGTCGGGGTCACGGCTTCGCCCTTGCCGAGATTGATGTTGGCGTAGTCGGACTCATTTCCGGCGGCATCCTGCGCATAGAAGTGCACGTAAGTGTCGTGGTCAGCGGAGAGCTGCACCTTCACCTTGTCCTCGTCGGTGTAGGTGCCCCACATCGTGTTCTCGTTGGACTTCGGGTTGCTGGACGGGCCGGTGGAGTACAGCACACGGGTCACGCCGGAGCCTGCGGCACCGTCATCAGCGGTGAGAGAGACGACCACATCGTTGCCGTTCTTGCTCTCCTGCTTAGCGGTGACCACCGGCACGTTGGTGTCGACCTTGATGGTCTGGGAGACCTCGCGGCTGTTGTCGTTTTCATCGGTGGCACGGGCGGAAATGGTCACGGAACCCTGCGCGGTCACGCTGATCGGGCCCTTGCCACTGGTCCACTCGCCCTTGCCGATCTTGTACTCGATCGTCTTTATCGGCACGGTGGAGACGCCGCGCTGCGCGGTGATGGTGAACTTCGGGGCAGTGGTGTACCAGCCGGAGCCGGGGGCCGCGGAGTCGAAATCGATAGCAACAATCGGCTGGGCTTTCGGGTCGGAAGGCGCGACGACGAAGAACGTGCCTTCCGCCTTGATATTGCCGACACCCTCGATAGAGCCTTCCACGAAGCCGACCTGTTCGGCTTCAGCATACTCGGCGGCCGGGATACTGTCCCAAGTCACTTTGTGACCCGACTCGACCGAGCCGTCAGCGTAGGTCAGCGCCACGGTATCCTGCAATACCGGCTTGACACCGGGAGCGGTGATGGTGGAGACGTACTCCGCGTCGGTCACCTCGGTGTTGAGCTGGTCGTAGACACCAATAGTGGCCGTCGCCTGACCGGCCGCAACTTTGATGTTGTCATAGGTACCGGCAGCAGTAGTGCCCTTGACTTCGGCGGTAGTACCAGCTGTAGCATAAGCGTCGGCCGGAACGGTTTCCCAAGTCACTGGAACCTTAATGCTGGGACCATCTTGAGGTGTCGCCCACACTTCTGCAGGCAACTTCGAGGTCGGGTCCACGCCCGGCGTGGTGCGCACGGCAACTTGCTGCACGTCTAAGAAAGCACCTGGGTCGCCCGGATCCACTGGTAGTGCAGCGCTGGTACCAAACACCTGCCACTCAGTGACGGTAATACCCTTGTTGTCATTGGCCTTCTTGTTCACCACAAGCTTCATGGACTTGGTGGTGACCTGGTCGAAGGTGTAGGTATACGGACCATACACCGGGTTGGTGGCGTCGAGCTCGTCGTCGGCGGGGAATGTCTTGTCCACCTTCAGGTTCGGCACGGTCTCGTACTGGCCGGAATCAGCATTGAGATACTCAATCGAGACATCCTTGGGCAGCGGCACGCCACCATCACCGGTCTTGACGTTCGTCCAGTAGTAGCCCACAGACTTGGACGTGGTCACGGCGCGATTCCATGTGTAAGTGGCAGTTTCGCTGGCACTGGTGTTGCCCCAAGTGCCCCAACCGCCATAGCTGGCGTTGCCGTCCAAGCTATCGTCATTGATGGCAGCAGTGCTGTTCCAGCCAGTGACATAGCTGACCTGAACGTCTGGTGCATTGTCGTTGCCTTTTTCTGCATTGAGCGCAACATTCGTTTCAGCGTCGTCCGCCAGTGCACTCGGCGCGGCCGATACGGAGAAGACACCGCCAGCCAGCAGCGTGGCCGCAGCTACGAACAGTACGGCGAATCGTTTCGCCACACCGCCCTTCACGGCCGAAGTAGTGCTTTCGATGGTCATAATATTCTTTCTGTTAGGCGTTATGGTTTGTATCACTCATCTCCCGCCGTGTCGTGCACTACGGGAGACGGTTTGGTCGCAGGAAAACGTCAGCTCATCTTGGCGCGAGCGGAGGCAAGCAGAACCACCTGACGATCACGACTGGAAAGCAGCCCCTCGTCTTGATAGGTCTTCGTGACCTCCTGCACCTTCTTGATGAAGGCGGCACGGTCCTTGAACGGCGCGCCCGCCCAGATGTCATCCATCAGCGTGCTCTCGCTACGGTCCTGTGCAGCCGGGCGCTTCGGGTTCAGCACATCGGTGAGCTTGCCTGCGAAGCCCACATACTCGTCCTTACGTTGGAAGTACATGTGGTACGGGGTGTTGTCGCCGTTGTAGGCCGGCTCGAACTCGTCGCCGTCAATGATGAAGTAGTTCTTCGTGCCTTCCTTCTTCTGTACGCCCAGTTTGATGGTGCCATCCAAGCCGTTGCGCTCGTAAAAGCCGCGTTGGATGAACTTGGTGGATGGGTTGAGCGCGTTGAGCACCGTGGGACCGTAGAACAACGCCTGGATGTCCTTGCGGTCATCAGTCGACTCGGTGCGCAGTTGCAGCGGAATGGTGACGACGATCTCGTCCCCGACCTTCCAGCTGCCGGCCACAGTGGCGTATTCGCCAGCGGTGACGCCATCTACAGCCTTGCCGTTCACCTCGATCTTCGCACCTTTGCTCCACGCGGGGATGCGGATGCGGAAGGTGACGGCGCTCTTCGGCGCGGCCGTAATGGAAATCGTCGAGGTCTCCTCCTCCGGATAGTTGGTTTCCTGTGCGAGCTTCAGGCCGGTGTCGGTCCAGTCGAGTGTGGAAGCTGTGAACAGATTGACGTACAACTCCTTGTTGTCCGTCGAATGGAAGTAGATGGAATCCTGGTACTTAGAGTGACTTTCCAGAGCGGTGCCACCACAGCAAGTGCCGATGTTGCCATCACCATATTCCTTCTGCGTAGCCGGATTCACTGGGTACATGTAGCAGTTGCCCGGCGTGAGGGCCGTGCCGGAATCGAGGTCACGGGACTTGCCTCCGAGAATATGGTTGAGAATCGTGCGCTCATAATAGTCCATGTAGGCAGGTTTTTGTTCGATAAAGAACAGATAGCGGGCCACCTTGAGCATGTTGTATGCCGCGCAGGATTCCGCGTTGCGCTTGCCGATATCGCCGGCCACAGTATGGGCCGGCCCCCACATCTCGCCTTCGCCAGTACCACCGTGAGCATACATACGGCCGGGCACAATCATGCCCCAGTACCCCTCGACGGCCTTGAGATAACGCGCACGAGCATCAGCATCGATATCCGCGTCGCCCATGGCCGCGTCTTTGGCGTAACCGACGAACTGTGGAATGTGCTGGTTGGCGTGCAAGTTGTTGAGGATATCGACACCAGCACCACAGTTGTCAATGAGCTTGTCAGTGTCGAAAAATGCGGAGGCCTTAAGAAATTCGCTACGGTCCTTGTCCTTGGAGACGTTGTACAAATCCACCAGCGAATCATTCATGCCGCCGTATTCACCACCGATGTAGATGTCCCACATCTTCTGCAGCTGGGTTTTGGTGCATTTGCTCAGACGCGCATAGGTCCAATGTCCGATGCCTTCAGCCAGGTCGAGCGCGTCGGCATTACCGGCAAACTCGTAAGCGGCAATCAGACCGGCAAGAATCTTGTGCTCCGTGTACCACGGTGCCCAAATCTCGCCGTATGGAGCGTATTCCTCCAACGCCTTGAACTGCCACTCTCCGTAAGCGGCAAGGAAACCGGGGTGGGTGTAGCGGGCTTTGCCGTTGTATTTCATCTCGCGTAGGGCATCTCGGCATTCCTTGAGTCCGGAGACGAACTCATTGATCTTGTTGAGAATCGCTTCCTCTCCCGTTTCGGCATATGCTTGGGAGAGCATGTGCAATGCGTGGCCGGCAAAGTGGCCACGCAACAGGCCATCGGCACCATTCTTGTTCTGGCCACGCGTGTATTCGGCATCACCCCATTGCTGTTCAATGGCCTTGTCCAGCGAGCTATTCGGGAAGTTCTCCCAGCCGCCGGAAGGTTGCGTCGTGTTGTCCTTAGGCAGCAGGTTCGCCTGTGCGCGGAAGCAGACCAGCCAGCGGTCTACCGGATAGTTGCGTGCATAGTCGAGCATCCCTTCCTTTGCACGATCGAACACGCTGTTCGAGGTGATGGCGACGTTCCGCAGTGGGAACGGAGCGACCTTCCAGCCTGGTAAAGCAGGCGCATCAGTAACAGTCTTCACGCTTTTCGTAGTGCGCTGTGCAGCAGGGACGGTCACGCCGCCCGCACTGTTTGCACCCGTTGCGCCCGCCGTTCCGGTAACGGACGGTGCTGCCTGTGCCGTTGTGACTCCCGTGCCTAATGCACTCGCTACGGCGATGGTGCCGCCGATGGCGGCCGCGCCTGCGAGCACAGCACGGCGAGAAATGCCGTTTGTGGATTCCGCTGAACTCATCTTGCTCCTTTGTTGGACTGCCGCGCGTTCATTGCACGACATAACGGACGAAGACTCTCTACAGCACCCGCAACCACTCAATGCGTTCAATAACGCGCTCAATGGCTTTATGGCGCGAAGCAAAATACGTCGATGGACAGCACACATGCTCCCCGTGGAATCGCATACAGTGCTGTGACTCTTTACAATCACCTCATTGTGGTGCGTTCCCCGTCGTTATTTCTTGTTTTCGTATGGGCGAGATGACCGTAAAGCGAACAGTTACTATGCACGATTCTTCCTTCGAGTTTTTGTGCGCCCTCCATGCCGCTTATCTTCGTTGTGCACGCTCACAATAACTCAAGCAGACACTTCTCACCATACGTTAAGGAAAGTAATTCACCTATATTTTCTTTTATTTTCACAACGGAAATACCAGTAAAATCAAGCTATTCTAGTATTCTTCAGCCACACTATTTTCGCAGTTTTCCTTTTATTTTCCTTTTGCGAAAGACAACGAACCTGGACACATACGCTCACCAATAGCACAATAAATGCATTCAAATAAACACGCTCATCAGCAACTCAGCACGACATTGCCTCTGTAACTTGAACAATGCACTGTTCATCGCTATACTGACTGCTTGGTGCGTCAATGAGGTATAACCCTCCCTGTCACAACATAGAAGTTGGAAGGACATACTATCATGCCTAATCTTCGCCCCACCGAGCTCATTATCATCCTGCTTATCATCGTGCTGCTGTTTGGCGCAAAGAAGCTCCCTGAGCTAGCCAAAAGCATTGGCCAATCGATGAAGATTTTCCGCGCCGAGACCAAGACCGATGACCCGGCAACACAACAAACCGTCAATACAGTCAGCGACGCCCCTGCCCCAGCTCCGGCGGCAGCACCGGCTCCCGCTCCCGCCGTACCCCAAGCCGCCACGCTGAACGCCACCGCCGCCCCGACTACAGCGACCGGAGCCGAACAGCGATGAGCACGGTTCCCGGAAACCCCGCGCTTCCGGCACCCCTTGCACCGGCGATGCATCCCGGAGACCGGGATACGCACCTTGACCTCGACGATCTCATCGATCACTCACACGAGGCCACGCAGCAGGCCAGCGCGGGTGCGCAACACCCTACACGCCGGTGGAAGCGGGGTGCAGGGCGCAAGTCCAAAACGCGCAAGCCCCGCAACCCCGATGCGGTGATGCCTCTGGCCGATCATCTTGTCGAATTTCGCAAACGCTTTGTTCGGGCCATTGCCGGCATCATCATCATGTCGATGATGGGATGGATGCTCAGCGATCAGGTGTTTCGCATCCTGCAACAACCGTTCCTGACGGCGGCCGGGCAGCAACAGGGACTGATGAGCATCACATTCAATGGCGTGGTCTCCGCATTCAACGTAAAGCTGGAGATTGCGTTCTTCCTTGGTCTGACGGCCTCCTGCCCGTGGTGGTCATACCAAGTGTGGGCATTCATTAATCCAGGGTTGAAGCGCAAAGAGCGCCGGACCGCGGTTGCATTCATCGGAGCCTCAGTGCCGCTGTTCCTCACCGGAGCCGGACTGGCATGGTATCTGCTGCCCCAAGCGGTGGCGATCCTTACCGGCTTTGCCCCCGCAAACACCGCCACATTGCTCAGCGCCGACGTCTATTTTGATTTCATTCTGCGCATGACAGTCGCTTTCGGCCTCTCATTCCTGCTACCCGTAGTCATGGTGGCATTGACGATGATGAATGCGGTCGAAACACGAACATGGTTGAAGCAGTGGCGTCTCGCAACGGTCATAGCGTTTATCTTCGCGGCCGTGGCCACGCCAACCGGCGACCCAGGCACATTATGTGCACTCGCCTTGCCCATCATCGCAATCTATTTCGCAGCCATAGCCGTATGCGCAGTATACGAGCACATCCAGCTATGGAAAGTCATGCGCGCGGCGGGCGAAGAACCCAAACTTCTCAAACTTTTACATAAAATGCGCGCCGCGTTACCATTTCGCGCGGCGCGCAAAGCCAAGCGCACCGGCAAACAGGAAGCCCCTGCAACAATAACTGCAGAAGGAGAATAATATGTTGTTCGGCATTTCGGGCACGGAACTCATGGTGATTCTTGTCATCACTTTAGTGCTGGTAGGCCCCGACAAGCTGCCCGACTACGCACGCAAGGCCGGACGATTTATCCATAGCATGCGCGTACGCGGCCAAGCGTTGAGCGAACAAAGCAACATCGACGTTCACGGCCTTGTACGGGATTCCGGCATCAATGATATTCGCAAAGGTCTGGATGATGCCACGCAAGATGTAAACCGGCTGCTGCCGCCTATCCGGTGACGTTATCAATCCAACGGCAACGTTGACTCGCGTTGGATTAGCTTCACCGGCACACGCTCCACACCATGGTGAGGATGCCCCGCAATCGCATCCAGTAGACATAGGGCAGCTTGACGCCCCAGCATTTCGTTGTTGTCATCAATAGAAGTAAGCAACGGATGCGCGTACGACACATAATCCGGACTGTTGTCGTGCCCGATAACCGCTACGTCTTGCGGCACGCGACATCCGCTACGTTCCAATTCCTCGATGCAGCCACGAGCCAACACATCGTTTTGGCATATCACTGCGTCGAATGCAGCACCGTCATTGAGCAGCAGACGGGCAGCGGCGCGCCCCCATTCCGCTTCCCATGAACCGAACCGCGCTTCGCCAACCAACTGTAATCCAGCATCATGCAAGGCCTTGAGCGCACCCCGCATCCGTTCATGTGCAACCGAGTACTCGGAGTCGCCAGCAATAATCGCAATACGAGTGCGCCCGCAGGAAAGAAGGTGGCGAACGGCCAAACACCCTGATTCCACATTGTCTTGTGCCACGGAACAATCATCGGGATCACGGGACGGGCCATAGGCGTAGACCACAGGTACCGGAGAATCCACGTAGTATGGCACCGGATCCGTACGCCTGCTGATAATCAACAGTCCCGACACTCCTTGCACCAACATTCGTTCAATACCACTGTGGAACAATGCCTCATTGCCTGACGCATTGAACAGCAGCGCTGCGGCTGAGCGCGCTTGAAACGCATTCTCCGCTCCAATAAGAATGGTCGGGGAAAAGACGCCTTTCATATCAACGCCAATGATGCCAACGCGAAAATCCTGCACGCCGTGAGAATCCCTGACGCTTAACCTTGCCATCGATGCCATAGCTTCTGCAGCGCTATAGCCCAAACTCTGCGCAGCATCAATCACTCGAATACGGGTTTTCTCGCTGACGTGAGGCTTTCCACGCAAGGCCTTGGACGCAGTGGACAGCGATACATTAGCCGCCGATGCCACTTCCTCCAAACGGACTGCGCCCACATTGAGCTCTTCCTCACCCTCTGACATATCGACTCCTCTGGCAAGGGCCTCAATGCCCCTAAATGATGCTGCAAACAGCCTTTAGTCTAATAGACTGCCACCTACGGCGCCCGCATCCGGTAAGCACACACAAAATATTGATATCAACTTGTTATATTGCACATAATCCGGATGCGGCTCCAATCAATTCCGGTTTATCTTAATCAATCCCGATCAATCAGGGCGGTGAGAGCCCAGAGGATGCTCACCACATCGATGGCCTCCTGAAGAAAGGCTCCAACGACCACTGGAATGAGGTTGAACGCGGCGGCAATCATGCCGACGGTGGCGAGCACGAGGCCCGCGAGCACGGCCTGAAGCATCACGCGCTTGGTGCGGCGTGCGATGGCGATGGCACGCGGCACGGCGGCGATATTGTCATTCATAATGACTACCTGAGCGCTTTCGGAAGCGGCGGTGGATGTGCCGTCGGTCATGGCCACACCGATATCGGCAACAGCGAGCACCGGGGCGTCGTTCACACCGTCACCAACCATCATCGTGACGGTTTTGCCGGCTCCTGTAGCGGCCCTGACTGCGGCTACCTTATCCTCCGGGAACAGTTCGGCGTGAACCTCGTCAATGCCGACTTCGCTGGCAATGATATTGGCGGAAGCCCGCTTGTCACCGGTAAGCATGGCGAGCTCGGTGACGCCCAACTCACGCAGTTTGGCGAGCGCTGCCTTGGCGTTGGCACGCGGTACGTCGCGCAGCACAATGCGCGCGATCAACTGACCATCAACAGACACATACGACGCCATTTCGTCCGGCTGAAGTAGCCCAAATCGTGTGCGCAGGTCATCCTCAGACCGACTGGGAACAGTCCGATCGACCGCCAGGAATCCATCCTCCCCAGCAGCCGCGAAAGACAGCCGGCCAACGCGCACCGCGTGTCCGTTCACCTCGCCGGAAACGCCCTTGCCGGCGTCTTCATTGATGCTCTTGACGACCGGATACTCCCGGCCATGGCCAGGCCAGCTGGCCTCCGGCTCTGGGCACAGGCGCTGGCCATCCTCGAACCGCTGGCGCAGTCCGGCCAGCGCCTCCGCGCCGGCCTTGGCGATACCTTTGGACAGGATGTGCACCGAGTAGCTTTCCACCGCGCCGGCCATCATCAGCACATGGTCTTCGTTGAGACGGGTTGCAGCGCCGGGCAACATCTCGACGCGCACCACCTGCGGCTGCTTGACGGTGAGCGTACCGGTTTTGTCGAAGAACACCTGCGTGACGCGGCCGAGATTTTCCAGCACGTCCTGCGCTTTGATAAGCACGCCGGCTGCGGCGAGGCGTCCGGTTCCGGCGATGTATGCCACCGGTGCGGCGATGAGCAGCGGGCAGGGCGTGGCCAGCACCAGCACCTGGGCGAATCGCGTCGGCACCCCGGACACCGCCCATGCGACGCCGGCAATCACCAACGAAAGCACGGTGAAGGGCACGGCCAAGCGGTCAGCGGTTTTCACCACGGCCGGGCGCGATTCCTGCGCGGAGGCCACGAGCTCGAGGATGCGCTGGTACTGCGAATCGGCGGCCACCTGGGTGGCACGCATGGTCAATGCAGTCGAGCCGTTCACCGCGCCGGACATCACGCGGGCGCCGGCGAACACTTCACGCGGCACCGGCTCACCGTTGATATTGCTCAGGTCGAGCGTGGCCGTGCCGGACAGCAGCTCGCCGTCAACCGGCACAGTTTCGCCCGGCAACACCATGAGTACGTCGCCCAGCTGCACCTGCTCGACCGGCACCGTGTCGAAGCGGTGCGCGGCGGCGGCAGCCGATGCCGAGCCCACGCGCCGGAAGCCATCGGACGAATCGCCCTTATCGGCAGCAAACCCACGCCCCACGCCAGGCAGGTTGACGACGTGCGCGGTTTGCGGCGCGGCCTCCATCAGCGCGGTCAGGCTGCGCTCGGCCTTGGCTTGAGCGTATTCCTCAATGGCCTCGCCGGACGTGATCATCAGCGTCACCGCCCAACTTGCCCAGTATTCGGCGACGGCCACGGTGGAGAGGATCGCGACCACGGCCAGCACATCGACTCCAACCTGCCCATGACGCAAATCGTCAATCATGCCGCGCACAGTGTCAATCACGATAATCAGCACCAGTGCGATAACCAGCCACTGGCCGAAGCCCGGATTGCCGAGTATCGGAATCGCCATCGCATTGCCCCACGGACGCCAATCGCCTAGTAAAGCCAACGGAATTGCGGCGATGACGACGACCGGAAGCATCGGCACAAGCTTGCAGATGTCGAGAATTTTGGTGAAGAATCTGATGAGTCTGCTCATCATTGCTCCTTACGCTCGTATACGGAGTCGATTGCGGTACGGCAAGCGTGGCCCGCGCAATCGGCGCTACGGTCACGCCTTGTTAACCCACCGGCGGCTTTGTCTGGGGCTTCGCTTTGCTCGGCTCCCGCGCAACCTTCCGATACACGGCGTAAAGAAATGTATTCAGTTTTGTATTGAATTATGCGCCGTGTTCAGGACGTCGCCCGAACTCAGTGCTTGGCCTACCCTATCAACGAGCGTTGCGCGACATGCCGGATATCGAAACTACGTTGGCGGCATGGGCGCGGGGCACAATCGCGCATACGAAAAGCCCGTGGCAGGAGTTTGCTCACTGTCACGGGCCTTTGCTTGTCCGACACGGTGTTCAGCGGTTACCGCTCAACACCGTGTGACGTTGTCGAGTCGGCTTTACCACAGGCCGAACGGGTCGGAGAAGCCGCCGCCGTCACCGGTGCCGCCATCGCTGTTGCCATTGCCATTACCGTAACCGTTCTGGCCATTGCCGTTCTGGTTGTTCTGGTTATTCTGGCTGTTGCCGTTGATGCCTGCGACGGGCGTGCGGCAAGGGCGCTCGGCGTGGCCGGCAAGTTCGGCGTCGAGATGGATTCTCTTTGCGATGTTTGTTCGTTCGGCGTTGCGCCTGCCGTAATGATGTACTACTACGGCATGACCGATTTCGGCATCTGGGGCCAGCTTATTGCTGCGCTGTTTCCGGTATGGGGCGCTTTGCGCCTGGCGCGTTTTAACATTAATGCCGATGTTATCCACGGTTATTTTCAGGGTATGCCTATTCCCGGCGGTGCCTGCGTTCTGGCTGCATTCGTGCTTTCCGGCTACGACGTGCCGCAGAGCTATGTTGCCGTACTGACCTTTGTTATCGGCTGCATTTTGTACAGCACCATCCGTTATCCAGATTTTAAGGGCAAGGGCAACCCGCTCTTTAAAGTGCCCGTTATTATCGGGCTTGCCATTGGCGCGTACATTTTTTACCTGCGCCCGGAAGGCTGGCCGTTTGTAATTATGTTTACCTATACGCTTATCGGCATCATCAATGCGGTTTATGTTAAAGCACTGCATAAGCAGTGATTAGTGTGAAGCGAGGAGCCTTTTATGACAACGTATTTTGATATAATAATGATTCCTCTCCAGCTGTTAATCGTATTTTTTACCATTTATTATTTTACGCTTTCGTTCTTCGGGCTGGTTTACCGCAAAAAGGACAAAAAGGTTTATGAAGAAAAGCATACTTTTGCCATGGTTGTCTGCGCACATAACGAAGAACGCGTTATCGGTGCTTTGGTAGAAAACCTGCATTTGCTGAATTACTCCGACAAACTGTATGATATTTTTGTTGTTGCCGACAACTGCACCGATAAAACTGCCGAAGTGGCACGCAAAGCCGGTGCACAGGTGCATGAGCGTTTTAACGACACCGAAAAGGGCAAAGGCTATGCCATGGACTGGATGTTTAACCGTCTGTTCAAAATGGAACGCCAGTATGACGCAGTGTGCGTTTTTGACGCCGATAACCTTGTACACCCCGACTTTTTAAAGGAAATGAACAGCCGCCTCTGCAACGGCGAGCGCCTTATTCAGGGTTACCTTGATTCCAAAAATCCTAACGATACCTGGATTTCCGGTACTTTCTCGATTGCTTTCTGGGTTATTAACCATGTATACCATCTGGCAAAATACAATATCGGCCTGTCAAGCTGCCTCGGCGGCACGGGCATGTGCATTTCCACCGATATTCTGCGCCGCTATGGCTGGGGCGCAACCTGCCTGACGGAAGATATGGAATTTACCATGAAGGCGATTCTGGAGGGCATACCGACAACCTGGGCGCATGACGCTATTGTTTACGACGAAAAACCGCTGACCTTCATGCAGTCCTGGAATCAGCGCAAACGCTGGGCACAGGGCCAGTTTGACGTAGGCAGCCGTTATATCGGCAAGCTGTTTAAAAAAGGCATTAAAGAGCGCAACCCGATTATGCTGGATGGCATCCTGCATCTGTTCCAGCCATACTTTTTGCTGCTTTCCACCTTTTATGTAATTTGCAGCTATATTTATATGTACTATCCGTTCTATACAAACGTGCTTTATTCCATTCTGCCGGTTGAGGTATGGACGCTGATTGGTATCGGGCAGTATGTGTTCCCGGTAATTGTACTTTGGAAAATACGCGCTTCGTTTAAATCGTGGCTGTATCTTCTGCTGTACCCGCTGTTTATTTACAGCTGGATTCCCATCTCGTTTATCGGCTTCCTGCACAGGCATGACCACGAGTGGAGCCATACGCTGCACACCCGCAACATCAAATTTGATGAAGTGCTGGTGCCTAAAAATGCAGAATTCGGACCTAAACAGGTGGTATTCCCAAAAAAGTAATAAACGCCCCGCATGAGGGCGTTAAAAAAGAATACGATACGCAAAACAAAAGCGACGGATGCCGCCGCTTTTGTGCTTTATAATAGCCCATTTTTGTTAGGAAAAAACGGAAACTAAAAAATTTTTTAGGCGTAAATTTAGGGTTTTAAAAAGGCACTGCAACAGCTAAAGCCGCGCCGGGCGCAGGTCGGCGCAGTTTAGCGGCGATAGGTACCATACTTTCCCGCCCGTTTGGAAAGTTCGCTATGCGAACTTTTGCTTGCGGGGGGAGACGCTTCGCTATAATATAGTTAGATATTGGTCAAACCATTATAAAGCAGTACGGGATTTAACAAAACGGTTTGCCAAAAATTATGGCGAAAGGGGCGTTTAGTATGAAACGCAAACGAAATTTAGAAAAGGCAGTTATTTTAGGTTTGATTTTGAGTACGGGCTTTTATGGTACTGTGTGGGCAGAAACATTTAGAGATGGTCTGAATTATAATGTTGGCGGCTTTATTGACACCATAAATGATGATGTTAAAAATGGTAATGGTGTGTATGAGAAGGATTATGATGACGAAGATTTGTTAATCAAAAAAGGTGGTATTTCTTTTGGTGATTTCAGCAAGAATCCAACAGATTTAACTAATTTTACATTAAAAACTACTGGAACTATTAACATAGAAAAATATGATGTTTCAGTTGGTGGCGGCAGCAGATATACAGCCGGTATCACCATTGCCGTAGGTAATGATTTTAATGGTCTTATAAAAGCTGGTAATTTGAATTTGACAAATAAATATTTTAATAGAAGGGGTGGAGCTTTAACTGGTATTTTATTGGATAGCTATGGTGAGAAAAGTAAATTAGATATACATACTAAATTAAATGTAGAAGTTGATGGACAATTAAACTTTACTGATTTTAACCAAGCTGTAAATCTTACAGATGATACTGAATTATATATTAATGCTAATAGCATCGTTGTTCAAACTGATAAAACTAAATTTGATAAATATTCTACTAATTCAGCACAAGGTATTGTAATAAGCAATCAAAAAGAAAAGAGTGAAAGCACTGCCAATAAATTTTCTACAAAATCTGTGATAACTTCACAAACTGATATTGATTTTATTAATATGGATGATGTTGTAAATATTACAGGTAATAATGTAAATTTATCGTTAATTGCTAATAATAATATTAATATAAAAAATGAAAAGGGAAGTAATAAAAGCGCTATTAGTTTAAATTTAAGGAGTGTACAAAATCCTAATAATATAAATTTCAATGAAAAAACAATAGCTGATTTAGTTGCTGGTAGTAATATCATTATTGATAATTATGATAAAGGCATAAGTACCGTTACAGATTATCTTCAAACAGCTATAGGCAGTGAAGTTAATTTATATTCTAATAAAATAGATATAATTAATACAAATGTCGGTATCAATGCGGTTGATAAAAACAATAAAGTTACATTAGATGATTATAAAGCGTATAATGCTGAAAACAATTTTGAAAGGAATAATATTAATACTATTTCTTCGGAAGAAATGGCAGTATTTGCAGATAACGGCGGTTCAGCAGATATAAATGGTGCTTTTAACAACATTACAAGTGATACCTATCGTACTATTCACGCCAGAGGCGGTTATGATGGTGTAAATTCTCAAGTTAATGTTAATGGTGCGGTGGAAATCATTAACAAAAACGCCTTGAATGGTGCAGATAATAATAAAATTGCAGTTGTTGCGTCTGCTGATGAAAAGAGTAAAGACGAAAATGCTATTGGTGGTATTGTAAATATTAATTTAAATGGTACAGCTACTTCTGTTGATTCACAAGGAAAATTTATTGCTGGCAACAGAATTGTAGGCAGCGTTATTGCCGGTCAAAATGGTATTGTTAATATTAACACTAATTTACCGGAAGGTGCATCTACATTTAGCAGGAGCGGCGACAGCGGTAAAGGCAGTATTGCTGTTTATGGCAATGTAATGGCAGGTAACAATGGCGAATTAAATCTTGACCTTGGTGCAGGCGGTTATCTTTCTGGACGTGTGGATGATTATCAGGACGCTGCTGTAAATGGTAAGCATGAAGAATTTTTCGATCCAGAATTCAGTAAAAAAATTACCGATTCCGGTACTGTAAACCTTACCATGGGTAAAGGCTCTACTTGGGATGTTACCGGTCAAAGCTGGGTAACGAAGCTTGAGGGTAATGGTAGAGTTAATTTAAGCGGGACTGATAACGGTTCTACTAATGCATTGCATATTGGCACACTTACCGGGAAACATACTTTTGTTGTAGATTTAAGTCATACCAATCATTTGGACAGTGATATGATTTATATCTCCGGTACAGGTTCAACAGGTGTACAGACTATTTCTTTAAATAGCATTGAAGGCTTAGACCAAATGGAAAATGGTGATAAGCTGCGTTTTGCTACTGTTAATGCTGATGAAAATAGTTTAAGTTTTGTGTCTAATGAAATCGGCGGTGGTAATACAAATAGGGCTATGCTAAGAGATACCGGCGTTTTAAATAATGCTTTTATTATTGATAATGAAAAATATGATACAAATAAAACTGATGAAAACAGCAGTTATAACGGAGACGAATTTGGAGAAAATAAACCGGGCAATGCTATTACAGATAAAAACTATGGCAAAGGGGTTGCGTGGTTTTTACAAAAGAATAATTCAGGTGATGAAATCAGCGATGCAGGTAAAACCATTATCAACATGAGCAAGGTAAATTACAGCAACGCCATTTATATGGATCGTTTGAACAAACGCCTTGGCGAAGCGCGCTATATTAACCATGAAGAAGAACAGGGGATGTGGGTGCGTCTGCGTCACGACCGTATTGGCAAGGACGATGCTTTTAGAAGCCAGAATACTATGTACGAGTTGGGGTATGATGAAAAACAGAGCTGTGACAATGGTGAACGCCGTTTAGGTATGGCTATTGACTATATGGATGGCAAGGCAGAATACAGCGGCATCAACGGCAGCGGCGATATAAAACGCTACGGTTTATGGCTATATGATACCTGGCTTGGCGATAAAGGCCATTATACTGATTATGTTTTGAAGTGGGGCCATTTAGAGAATGATTTTGATATTTACACAATGACACGAGGAGAAAAAGTAACTGGTGATTACAGCAACAATGTTTTCAGTGCCAGTGCAGAATACGGTAAAAAGAATGATATGGGCAATGGCTGGTATTTTGAACCGCAGGCACAGCTGCAATTTGCACGCGTAACTGGTGCTGATTACACAACCAGCCAAAACACTAAAGTTAGCCTTGACGGTATTAACAGTTTAATTGGGCGCGCAGGTTTCCGCCTTGGGCGTGACCTTAATGAAAACAGCACAGTTTATATTAAGGCAGACCTTTTGCACGAATTTTTGGGCGAGCAGGATATTACAGCTGTTGACGGCACGGGCACGCTGCGCGAAACTTACGAAAACGAAGGTACATGGTATGATGTCGGCTTCGGCTTTGCAACTGCGCTGGGGCATAACAGCTACGCCTTTATGGATTTTGAAAAATCCTTCGGCAATGATAACGATGAAACCTACCAGATTAACGCAGGTGTGCAGTGGAGCTTTTAAGTGAGCGCCAACTATTAACAGGCAAAACTCTTAGCTTTTAAACATATTTTAACGCTGTATTTTAAAGATGATAATTATGCAAATACTACCATTTGATGAAGCGAAATTTAAACAAGTAGCAGGCGGCTGCAGAGCAGAATATGTAAATTACATGCCGCGCGGCAAAAACGGCATGCGCTGCTGGGAAATTAAAGCGCAGAAGCCCGAAGGCGATTACATAGTAGTAATTTTGCGCGATTGCGGCTGCAAAATTGACAGCGAGGTTATTGAAGTGTTGCCTTTTGCTGACCGTGCCGGGCGCAACGCGGAAATTTGCCGCCTGTATAAAGAAAAAATGCTTTCGCAGTTATTTTTGGCAAATTTATTTAACCTAAGCCAGCCTGCCGTTTCGGTAATTGTAAATGCCGGGCGTGAAAGTTAAGTGCTGACGCAATAACGGCAAAACAGGATTAATGCCCAAATTTAAGCACGCAGTTAAAAGGTGGTGCAAAAGCGTTGCTTAACGCAAAAGTTTAGCAGTAAAAATAACATAAAAAAAGCAGGTTAAGCTGTAAAGCCTAACCTGCTTTTAATAGTTAGCGTTAAATTTTAAATATGATTCAAAAATCCTAAGCGGTCGAGAATTTTAAAGGTAACGCTGAGCAGGATTGCAACCAGTGTTGCCAGAACCATGCCCTGTACGCTGATAGTGCCGAAGGTAAGTTTGGCGCCGGACAGGCCGATAATCATAATAACGGCGGTCATAACAAGGTTGGAAGATTTGCTGTAATCAACCTTGCTTTCTACCAGTACGCGCAGGCCGCTGGCTGCAATAACACCGAACAGCAGGATGCATACGCCGCCCATAACCGGTACGGGAATGCTGTGAATCAGCTCGGAGAGCTTGCCGATAAAGGAAAGCAGAATGGCAAATACTGCCGCGCCGCCGATAACCCATACGCTGTAAACCTTGGTAATGGCCATAACGCCGATGTTTTCGCCGTAAGTAGTGTTAGGCGTTGCACCAAAGAAGCCGGATAAAATGTTGGAGCAGCCGTCTGCAAAGAGAGAACGGGAAAGGCCCGGGTCTTTAATGAGGTTGCGGTCAACAATGTTGCCGGTAACAACCAGATGGCCGATATGCTCTGCCAGTACAACCAGTGCCGCAGGGGCGATAATCAAAATGGCATCCAGATTAAATACGGGGCTGTAAAAATGCGGAAGCTGGAACCACGGTGCGTTAATAACGGGGGTTAAGTCTACAAGGCCCATGAACAGCGCCAGAATGTAGCCGCAGATAACGCCGAACAGTACCGGTATAATGGCAAGAAATCCGCGGAAAGCGACGGAACCGATAATGGTAACGCAAAGGGTAAACATAGAAACAATAATGTGGTCGGGATTAATGTTTTCACCCGTCAGCCCGGCCATGGAAGCAGCGGTCGGCGCAAGTTCAAGGCCGATAACCGCAATAATGGCGCCCATGCACGCGGGAGGGAAGATAACGTCAATCCAGCCGGTGCCGGTAGCTTTAATAAGTGCGGAAAACAAAATGAAAATAATACCGAACACAATAAAGCCGGACTGCGCATCGTGGTAGCTGCTTGTTGCCATAATTGCGAGCACTGGGGAAATAAAAGCAAAGCTGGAACCAAGATAGGAAGGGATGCGGCCCTTGGTGATGAACAGATACAGCAGCGTGCCGATACCGTTCATAAACAGGCAGGTTGTAGGGCTTACGTTAAACAAAAACGGAACGAGCACTGTTGAGCCGAACATGGCAAACAAATGCTGTATGCTGAGCGGAATGTTCAGCGCAAGGGGCGGACGTTCTTCAACTTGGATAATTTTTCTTTCCATGCACATAACCTCTTTTCTATTTTATAGCCTGTAATATTTTAATGTATTTTGCGGCAAATGGCAAGTTTGTAAAGCCTGTTTATGTACTGTGCGGCAGAAAAATTTCAGCTTTGCGAAAAAATTTAAAAATATATGCCGCGGGCATAGAATATAAACTTGCAGTTTGATATAATAACTAATGTAGCAGTATTTAAGAAATGGGTGATGTTTTTGCTGACTAATATTAACAGCCTCATCAAAACCATCGGCATCCTTGATGTTATAGATATTTTGGTGGTGGCGTATTTTCTTTTCAGAATATACTTAATGCTGAAAAACACAAGAGCCGCGGTGCTTGTAAAGGGCCTTTTAACTTTGGGCGCCATTATGTTTATAAGCCGCTGGCTTAATCTGCATGTTATCAGCTGGGTGCTGGAAAAAAGCATGACGGTGCTTATTGTTGCACTGCCAATAGTTTTTCAGCCGGAGCTGCGCCGCGCGCTGGAGCAGATTGGGCGCGGCAGGCTTTTCCGCAAGCACGGCGAGCTTGACGAGTACGAAGTGGACGAAATGGTTAACTCCATCACTTCGGCTGCCATTGTAATGGGCCGCCGCAAAATAGGCGCGCTGATTGTTATTGAACGCGAAATAGGGCTTGAAGAACGCATTGAAACCGGCGTTGCCATTGACGGCCTTATCAGCGACAGCCTGCTTTTAAATATTTTTGAAAAAGATACACCGCTGCATGACGGCGCGGTAATTATACGCGGCAACCGCATTGCCGCCGCAAGCTGCCTTTTGCCGCTGACGGAAATGCGTAACCTCAGCCAGGAACTCGGCACGCGCCACAGGGCAGCGCTTGGCATATCCGAACAGTCCGACGCGGTAATTCTTGTTGTAAGTGAGGAAACCGGCACCATCTCGCTGGCGCGCAACGGCACTTTGCAGCGTTATTTAACGGCCGACGACGTAAAAGAGTTTTTAAAGGCTTCCATTACACGGCCCAAAGCCGATTTTAAACAGATGCTCCGTGAAAAAATCCGTGATTTAAGAGGTGACAAAAAGTGAAGCAGTTTTTTGAACGTGAGAATTTAATTCCGCGTATCGTCACCCTGATAGTGGCCTGCGGATTGTGGCTGTATGTTATGAGCGAGCAGAACCCGGTAATTGAGCGCGATTTTGTGGTTAAGCTGCAGCAGCGCAATGTTGCCGAAAACATGGTTGTACTTAATGCGCCCGATAACATTAAAGTTAAGGTAAGCGGCCAGCGCAGCCTTCTGGGCGGCGTAACGGAAAAAGAAGTTATTGCCTATATCGACTGCGACGGGCGCGACGTGGGGCAGCAGTATCTGCCGGTGCATGCCCAGTTCCCGGAAGGGCAGGTTGTAGAAGTTTACCCGAATAATATTTACGTTTATCTTGATAAAATAAGCGAACGCACCATGCCGGTTGAAACCGTTGTAATAGGCCTGCCTGCCAACGATTACGCACTCAGCAAGCAGGATGTTTCGCCGCAGACGGTGCAGGTACGCGGCGCAGGGCACCGCCTTGACGCTATGGTAAGGGTTGTTGCGCCTGTTGACGTAAGTGACAAACAGCGCGATTTTGAAATTGACAGCCATTTAGTAGCAATAAGCGATACCGGCGCTGAAATGCACGATTTGGCTATTGAGCCTGCCGATGCAAAAATTAAGGCTACGCTGGTGCGCCAGATGATAACTGCGCAGATACCTGTTATTGTAAGCACGAGCGGCGAATTTGCCGACGGCAAAAAGCTTGAAAAGGCTGAATGTGTGCCCGAGAAAGTTAATATTCTGGCGGAACCTTCGCTTGTACACAGCATTGTGGCGCTGCACACCAAAAATGTGGATTTAAGCCAGCTGCGCTCTGATAGTACGATTGATGTGGAACTGGAACTGCCGGAAAGGGTAATGTGCGAAACCAAAACAGTTACGGTAAGGTTTATAACCGAAGATTAACAGGAGAGGTAAATGCTTCTAAGAATAAATAATGTAAGAATTCCGCTTGTGAGCGAGGCTTCGCTGCGTGAGGCCTCTGCCCGCAGGCTTGGCGTAAAAAAACAGAATATTGG
>ENA-OOWV01000814-OOWV01000814.1-human-gut-metagenome-genome-assembly--contig:-NODE-814-length-22957-cov-9.211073_pt1 | contig 22957 bp, 7 predicted proteins | sample MGYA00241584_ERZ501337 | MGnify/ENA primary metagenome ERZ501337 (study PRJEB25962, sample SAMEA2042744) | human gut metagenome | biome: human gut; feature: human-associated habitat; material: faeces... | reverse complement strand
ATAACCCCGGCCTCCAAACACAATAACCAGTGGCCTCAAAAGCTACGAATATTCACATGGCGAGCAACCCGTCCGTCATCCATTGGTAGGCTTCCGTCATACCGCCGGAGAAATCCACATCATGCCGTACCAAAAGGTGGCGGTTCTTCTTGTCGGCTTCCGGCTCGTCCCAAGTCGCCTCGCCCAAAGCAGACAGCATCCGTTCAACGGAATCCTTCATGCCGTAAAGTTTCGTGTACTGGAACGTGTCGATGAAATACAGGTCGACCGTAATGTAGCCGTCTCGAATATTCAACGCTCCATCCGGGTGGCAGAACCCCGAGCCTACGCCGAAGCTGATCCATGTGTCGCTGTTCGTCTTGCGACCGGATGGGTCGCCGTATACAGCAACAAAGTCGGGCCGCGTTGCAGCATATCTATACAGGCCATTCCAGAAGCTGCGCCGCAGTGAGATATTGTTGCTGACTTGCCGCAGTTCGTCCAAGGTTCTGCCGTCCGCGACTTTCCACACTGTCCAACCGTTGTTGATCTGCTTGTTCTCGCCGGTTTCGAGCATTCTGGCGCGGCGGAACGCGCCGGATGGGCTATCGAATATCTCGCCGTTGGACAGGCGAATGCGATGGTCTTCGGTTACGGTTGCCGTGGCGGTTACGCCGGCATACCGACTTTCCAACATGTCACCGGCTGCAAGGATCCCTCTCTTGCATAAGTCGGCGAAATCGACGGCATTCTGTTCGCGCTCTCCTTGGCTCAAGTTCCTGCTGCGCAGAGTCTGCATAGCCTGTTCCCCCGCTGTGGGGCTTGTCCACACCTGCAATGCAAGATCGGCAAGTCGCGCGCCGCGCCGCGCGATCGCCTGTTCATCCCATTGCGTGGCGTCGTGCAGTTCAGCGGAAATGGACAGGTATTCGCTATTATACCCGCCGATCGCACGGTTCTTCTTATGTTCGAATGTTCCGTCGGAAAGTTCCGAGTTGTATGCGGTCAATGTCAGATTGCCCAGACTGTTCACCAGCAGCGGGAATCGGCCGGGGTCGGAGAGCATATCGCGCCATTTGGCATGCGCCATGGCGTTCTGTGGCATGATGTGTTCGACGGTGTATTCGTCGAAGGACCGCGGGTCCTTGGGGTGGTTGTGGTTTTCCAATCCGGCGAGCAGATATTTGCAGCGCGAGGCCGGGCGGTACAGATTCTCGCCGAGCAGTGCCTGCCTGAATTCCTTATCCGTGGGCATGCGCGTGGCTTTGGCGGTTTCGGTGAGGAGCAGCGCGGCGAAGGTTTCGGCCGGATCGTCTTCCGCTGATTCGAGCTTGGCGATCAACGACGGGACGAGCTTGTTCAGTCCGTTGCTGGATACCGAGCAGACCATTCGGCGGAACAGATACGATTCGAGATCCGCGAGCATGCGCAGCAGCCCGTCCCGGGTTATGCGTTCATGCTTCCATGCCGCGAACATGTACAGGAGCATCCGATCCGTAACAGTGCTGTCCAGGGTTTGGATCGAGGCGAGACGGCGGTCCACGTTCGCGTCGCCGCTGCCGGCAGACGCGATGCCTTTGATGGCGGCATAATACCCGGCATATTCCAGCATGTTCTCGAGAAGATTGTGTGTGCGTTCCATGCGCGGCATGGAGCTGTCGGCTGCGAAACGTTTGAATTCCGAGTACATGTATCGGTTCTTGGACACGGGCCTCTTCAACGTGACGACCATCCAGTCATGCAGGAACGCGTCGAATGAGAGACTGCCGAGCACACGCTCCATGGGCAGCCAGTAGTCGGCGTACAGGGCGTTCTGCTCGGCTATGGGGCATCCCATGAGCATGTAGTTGCGTACCAGGTCGGAAGTCTCCAGATCAAGCCCGGTAGAATTCATCGACTCGAATACCAGTTGCGGTTCGTCGCGTCCCTGGTCCAGGGTGACGGACACGACTTCAAGGCGTTGCAGTCCGTTCCACACCGTGTTCACGTCATCGATTGCGGCGACCAGGGAACGGAACAGATCGAGGTTCGCTTCCAGCCGGGACGTTGTTCCGGCCTGGTTCCCATGATTCGGCCGGTCAAGGGCAAGCACATGGTCGCACATGCCGCGCAGCACGTCCCGGTCGTCGCCGGAAAGCGTCAGCTTGCAGCGGCCTTCGCCAGTCGCATACTTGTCGACAAGATAACCGCGGTCGATGATCATGTCTGTGGAGAAGCGCAGGTTCTCCGGGTGTTCGTGGGCGTATTCTGCCAAGGCGATGAGCAGCAGGGTCACCGAGGTGAGCCGCTGCTGACCGTCGATGAGCAGACAACGGCTGACGCCGTCCGGGCTGATGCCGCCCTCCTGCATCCATACGACCGACCCGGTGAAATGCGTTCGATCCGGGCGTCTGCCGGCGGCTATGATGTCGGCCCACAATTGATGGCACTGCGCCTCGCCCCATGAGTATCTGCGCTGATACACCGGCACGACGAACCGAAGCGAACCGGTGAATAAGTCCAACAGGATTTTCTTGCCAGCGTCCATGGTGATTTCACTTCCTATCGCCTTTGAATAGCAGTTCAATTATTGTGCAGATAATAATTCTGTTACTTTCAATCAGCCTACCTCAGATGTTCTTTGTGCGTCTTTCTTCAAGACAATCACACCATGTTCACAACCAATACATTTATAACGAATTCCCGTACAACCCTGCGAATCGAAAATATAGAAATCTGCATCCATGCAATCTGAAAGATTGATTATCTCCGGCACAAAAACACTTAAATTACTCTCATCTTTGAGTAAGACTCGACTGATTTTATTGGTTATGCATACAATTTTTTGATCAAATTTTTCATCAGAGATAAAATAAATATTCCTCTCCTCGCCATTACTAATGGTGTTTTCCAAATAATTATCTAAAGATTGTCTATATTCTGGAATACGCACACCATCTTTAAAAGATGCCCATCTATTTGAGACGTTGCAATATTTCAGCAACATCTCTCGCGCTTTCTTAGAAGATTCTTTCTGAATATATTCACACAGTACTCTTTTCCAATTGTCATTTTCTTCCGATGAAAGAAAACCCAAATAGTCTTCAAAGAGTTCTCTGACCTCTCTTTCATCTGTACATCTTCTTTTTATATAGTCCTTTTTATTTAGAATAAATTGAACAGCCCTTAAGCTGTAACGAGAAAGAAGATCCAACGTATCAGCTGTATTTTTAAACTTCTCCCCTTGTTTGCAATTATCAAATTCGTTAATTTTATATGTAATCAATAAAGTATGCTCACATAATTTAAAGTCCTCAATAGCCAGCCAATTAGAATAACTTTCATCAAGATAGGGATTAAAGAAAGCGTTCTTTGTAGGATTAAATGATCCTTTTTTTGAATTGCATGTAGGACAACATGGAATCAAATTGAACGGAGTAGTACTCAACGATGCATATATCGTTTTAGGTAAGAAATGATCAAATGTTCTAGAAGGCTCAATTCCACAATAAGGACAAAGCAGTCTTTCTGGATCAAATTTATAATATTTCAAAAGTTGTTTTCTGTCATAGAGGAACTCCCAATTATTTTTATCTTCTGTAGCTCTTGCCTCCTCAACATAATCTTCCCATCCTAAATCAAGCAATCGAGCATTCTCTTTGAAGGCACTACGAATTGCAATAAGTTTCTTTTCATAATCTTTTACATTTTCCGTTGTCTTCTTATTCTTTAATATAGTAAATAAAATAGAATAGACGTCTTTTAAATACTGAGAAATACTTTCTTTATCCTTACGCTTTCGGCAAGGTACATCAGGGAAAATATTGCTAAACATATCCTTAATGTTTTTCATTGCTGCCCTTTCGGCCATGCTTCACCTACGATGTATGGAAGCAATGCTCTCGCTTCCATACCAAGCTTTTCTCCAAATTCATCCATGCAATAGCTTGAAAGACTCTCCTTAGAAAAAGGCTTATTATATTTTTTCTCGACCTTTTCTTTTGGAATTTTCTTAACTGTGTCTTTCAAAAAACTGAAGTAGCCACTTTTGTCTGCATTCACACCGAATACTTCATTAAGCAATACGCCAAGATTTTCTCCAAATGTTTCAATATTAGGATGAGAGACGTAGCGAAGTCCATCTCTTGATCGAAGTACGTACACGCATTTTCGTGGAATCTCACGTAAAACGACAGGAGAATGAGTTGCAAAAATTGCCATTGCACCTGTTCTTTCATTGCTTAAGAAAGAGCGAATCTCGTTTATATAAGCACTTAAAAGCGGAGCGTGCAAATAATTTTCCGGTTCATCAATAATGAGCAACGATCTAGACGTATTGAATTTATAAATCATAAAAGCAAATACAAATAGGACTTCTTTTTGACCAGCACTGCATTGATCTACATTAGATTCATCTGCAATCCATTTACGAAATTCGTTAGAATTATTTTCCTCAAGATAAAAATCAATTTTCGAAATGAAATCCAACCCATAGAATTTTACATTCTGCGCAATTCTTCTCAAACTATTCATTAGTTTTTCTGAAAGTCTATTAGACCTAGAAATGTCGACTAAAAGTTTTTTTAAAGCGTCAGAAGAAAAGATATCCATGGATCCCGCCTGATTCACATCGGCATCTAACCTATTAGTCGAGATATAAATGATATGATTCACGTCTTCATTGATTCCAGAATACTTTTCCGCAATTCCTTTAAGGAAAGTCGTTTTCCCAACACCATTTTCTCCAATTAACACATGAATGTTTTCAGGAGGAAAAACTTTTGAATCTGCTTCAAAAACAATTTTCCGTATTAGATACTCATTTTCTTCTCTATTTTCAGCTTCACTATTGAACACATACTCTAGATGGAATAGCCCCACCTCAGCAAGTCCTTTGTCGACAATATCTCGCACTGTGGAAATATATTTCTCTGCTCCTTCTTTATCAGACTCATATTTTCTCATTAACGAAACTTGATAAAATCCAGAAGAACTTACATAATCTATTTTCTTACTTAAAATTAGATCATTCAAAGATATAAGTACATCATGCAACTTATTTTTATTTATATAATATTTATCGTCAATACCTAAGGAACAAAAATTTTCCTCTAGGCGACTAAAACTATTTTCAAGCAAATCTCTTGTAATTTTTTCAGATTTATGAGCGATTTTTACTGGACCAATCTCATGAAATTTGTTATCTTCATCTGTCCAATAAAGCTCAAATAACGTCTCATATCCATAATCATTCCACCCATCCGATTCCAGATAAAAGACCCTTTTCCCCTTCTTACGCTCTGCCGATTCCTTAAGGGCAAGCTCTTTTTTCGTATAAAACATAGAGACATTACTAGCCATTTCGTTATTCCTTTCATCCAACCTGTGCCGAGACGCCAGTCAGCAGCACACCCTTTTTAGCACGTGTCATGGCTACGTAAATGAGGCTTCGTTCCTCCCTGTAGATTTCGTTCAACGCAGCCGAATCGGCACCAGCAGATTGCAACACGGGCTTCGGCGGGCATACCCCATCGTTCACGTCGACTATCACCACATAGTCGAATTCCAGACCTTTGACTCGATGCATGGTGGCGACGCGGATTCCTTGCCTCTGCCTGTTCTCTGCATCCCTACCAAGCCGGTACACGCCATACGGCAAGCCGTCATCAAGCGTCTTATACCACTGGTCGATGCAGTAGCGACTTCTTGCCACCACACACACATTACGCGAATCCACACGCCCGCCGTCGGACTCATCGCTGGCCGCGTCTTCCGCCGTGCCGCACAATCCATAAATCCATTCCCTAACGGCATCCATCTCATCTGACTGGGAAGCAAACCGTCGCGTTTCCGGAACAGGACCGTTCATCAGTGACCGGCTATCGCCAGTCGGGCTTTCCTCTCCGTCCAGGTCATCGAACGTTGTGGCCGGTGACGCATCCCCAATGCCACGAACAGCCGCAAACACCGAGTCCGCGACATCTGCACCGGAACTGCGGAAAATGGAGTCGGCGGCGCTACGAATCTGTTCGGTGGTGCGATAGTTGATCCGTAATTTGCGGGCACGCCCCTGGATACGGATGCCGCATTTCGATAGCACCGCGATATGCCCGTAGATGCGCTGCTGTGCATCGCCGACGATGAAGATATCATTGTCTCCCTCGTCCACCAGAGCGCGAATCACACGGTATGCCGGCGTGGAGAAGTCCTGTCCCTCATCAACCACCACATGCGCGTATTTCCTCGGCGCATCGCCCTGCGTGAGCAGAGACACGGCATTCTGCATGGCCGTGTCCACATCGTACGCGTTGTTTGTCTGCATGATACGACGATACGTTTCCACAACCTGCCATACGGCCAGCTTCTGGGCTCGGTTCAATCTCGTGCCACGCCCCTTGCGCAGCACGCGCATGTAATCGGCAGCATTCCGCACCTGTTGCGGCACAATTACCTGGCTGAGCTCGCTTTTGAAGAAGGAAACCGTGAGTTTCGGATCGTTCACACCGATGGATGCGATAGCCTTACGCCACGCGTCGTCAAGATCGTTACCGTGATCGAAACTGCCGTCATACCAGATTTCGCCGGAATAACCATGGCTCGTCAGTAGGTCTTTCACGAGTTTGTCGAGATTGACCACGTCGATGGCATTGAATTCGTCCGCAGTGCAGATGAGTTTCAGGTTCGAAGCAATATCGGTGGCAAGATTACGCGAGTATGTGGTGAACAGCACTTTCTGATGACTGCCGTTTCTCAGCAATCTCGCGGCGAGACGCTTCGCGCGATGCATGGCCACCACGGTCTTCCCTGTGCCGGCGCCACCGAGCAGACGGAACGGACCATGGTAGTCGTGTTCCACATAAAGCCGTTGCGACGGATGCAGGAACACGCGCCACTGCTCCAATGGCGCGTCCAGAATACGCTTGAGATCCGCCTCTCCCTGCACGACCACGAAAGACTGCTGCGAGGCGTAGCTTGACAAGGCGGCACGGAAATCCTCCGGATCGGCCTCTTCACCAGAGTCGATGGACGAAGTGGGCAGCTGCTGTTCCAATCCCAGCCTGTCGCTGATCTTGCCTTCGGTCTCATCGAACAAGCCGAAGACCTCAGATTTGGAAAGCCCTTCGGCAACAAGGGTGAGGTACGTGAAAACATCCTTCGGGAGCATTGACCCCCACCGGTCGAATTCCTGCCAGGTCTTTCTCGTGCACATGACCGGCACGTACATATCCGGCACACCGAACCGACGCATATCATTGTCCGTCAATGCCCGGTAAGTGTCGGGAAGCGGACCGGTATGAGGTTCGGGAGCTTGCCGTGGTGCCTGCGGCGTCTTGGCCGCCACGGCTGAAGTTGCACTAGCTGAAGCTATTCCGTGATTCGTGCCGTCATGGTCTTCCATGGGAGGAGAAACGGATTCCGGTATAGTGGAATTCGGTTGGGGCACGTTTGCGGCAACGCTCTCCCGCCCAACTTCGCTCTGGGAATCTTCACGCATTGCCGTGTCGATTTCCTCTTGAGAAACCATATCGTACAGCTGGATGGCCCTCGTGTTCGGGTTGACGTCGAGTTTCTTTGTTTCCGCCCATTTGTAGGCGTCATCGTGGTCGCCAACGTACAGCAGGACGTACACATTGCTGCTTTTCTGGAAAGCGATGATGGCGCGATACCGTTGGTCGATGCGCGCGGAATACAGTTTTTTGTCCGCCGCATTGGCGATTCGTTCCAGATTGATTCCTGATGATCGGGGATTCGTCTGGAATTTTGTCAGAAACGTCGTGGCATGTTTCTGCGCTTTCTTTGGCAAATCGAACAAGCTGCCCATAAGATCACGGCCAAGCGCGACCACGGGTTTGTTCATCGTACGTATATCTGCCATCAACGTTCCTCACCTTCCGTCAGTGAAGCGAACACCTTGTCAAGGTCATCGTTGTTTTCTGTAATGATAGTCCAGCCGCGCTTGACGAATTCGTCGACGTTCTCTCGGTCGGATTGCAAGTCGTAGGACGGGAAAAACACGATCTTCCCATCCTCCCATGCGAGCTCCGCCTGCGCAATGATTTCCTCGTTCTCGTCCAGCAGCTCATATCCGAGTACATCCGGTGCCGGTATGTCAGACTCGATAAACCGTTTGACGGCTTCCTTGGTCTCATCCGCACAATACACATAGGTCGGATCCGCCAGGACATCGTTCCACGCGGAATCATTGCTTTCCTGCACGTCAGGAATATTCCGCAAACCGTTGCGAAGCGGCTCGTACATGGTCGTGTCACTCAGCGCGGCATCGCCGATGGCATGGAAGTATTCCGAGAATTGCATCACATTCGCAAAATGCCAGAAGGCCGCCCATTGCGTTTTGAATGCTTCCGCCTCGTTCTCGTCCAGAGCGTTCAACGGATTGTAATCATCGTTCTTCGCCTTCACGGCATCGCGTTGGACGTCCGAGAACATCATGCCGACGTGAGGTTCGGTGGTCCGCATATCCTCTCCGATACGCAGACCGGATTGGAATTTCAGTCTTGTACAGTTCGAAGGACTCCAGGACGAGCAAATCATGAATGCCGATTCGTTCTCGCCGTGCAGTGCCTCGATCCGATGCAGCGTATCCACGGCCTGAGGTTCGACGTTCTTGCTCCGCGGATTCAGGGCATAGCTCATCGCCAGCGCTTGGATGGTGAACATCCGTTCGGCATCCGGTTCCGCAAGATAATATTCCAGCATGGCCATTGCCGGAACTTCGCCGGGGTCGAATTCGTCTGCCCTGCCACTGATTGCGCTCTTGTAAGCCGCTGGCGACGGCATGGTCTTGGTGGTTAGCATCGTATCGACGAGCTGCGCCGCATCCTTGCCCTGCACATACCCGATCACATCGTCATAATCCAAGGACCATACACGGTAACCTGCTTGACGAAGTGCTTCCCTCTTCAGGGAATCCTGAGCGACAATGCCTGCATGATATTGCAGCCCGTCAGTGAAGATGGCGATCGGCTTCCTTCCGTCATGCTCGACCACGTCACCGGATTCGCCGATATTGCTGACCGTCAGTACGAAATCGGGTTTGCAGGGAATCGCGACTCCATCGGCCGGCCCCAGCGCGACTTGTGGTTCGACGCTCCATACGCTTCCGTTCACGGTGACGGAATATCCGGGTTTGCTATTGATGAATTCATCCTTGACGATGGCACGGCGTCCCTTGGCATCGTCGGATTCCGCGAAGGGATGGGCGTGCATACACCGGAGAGCTTCGACGAACTGCTGTTCGAGTCCGCTGTCGAACAGTTTATTCGTAGCGATTTTTGAAACGGTCTTCACACGGCTGCGTTTGTTGGCCGGGTCAAGGATGCCCGTAAGTATCGTCAACGCGGTCTTACGGGAAATGAGCTTCAGATTCTGGCTTTGTCTATATGCGTACAAACATCTGTAGCATCCGTCACCGCCATTCTTTGCACATTCGCAATGCTCCATGGTCTCTTTTGCCTTGGCAAGCACCTCGAACATCGTGTCTGGGTCGGACAGTTGCTTAAGATAGCCGGTTCCTCCGGGTACTGTGTCGTATAGCGCAAGATAGGTTTTGCGCAGTCCGGGATTGTCCGGCAACGGCTCGTTCATGAGCGTCGCCTGCAGATGGTCCACATTGCCGAAGCGTTTACGCAGGCCGAGCATCACTGCGGCGGTCAGCGACTCCGCGGCACCGTCCGCACCTTGGACGTCGGCAAGTCCCGGCACAAGCATGCGCAGCACTTCCGATTTGACCTCACGGTACAGGAACAGGCACGTGCCGTTCCGCTCCGTTTGCTCCAACTGCTGTTCCTGCGCCTTCTTGCGTTCCGGGCAGAAGTAGGCGTGCCTCGATCCATGTTCGCCGAGCAATGCACCACATTTCAGACACACGTTGAAACCGTTGCGTATCTCTTTACTGCCGGCGATTTCCACCGAAGCTCCCTTGTCGGAGACCTGCCCGAAGTTGATTTCCCGGATCGTCCCCTGCGGCGTGTAGTCGAATCCGAAATTCGTGGTTCCCTTGAACTGCCATCCCGTTTGGATGTCTGCCGGATTAATGTCCACCATCGTGTCCTTCAGGAACTGGGTCTTGGGTCTGCTGTCGGATGTGTCCTCGACCAGACTCTCGCTGTAGGTTTCGTCGGATATGACGGTGTCGATGCGTAGCATCGGTCTTTTCTGGCCACTATCGGCCCACTGCATTGACCCGCAGGAGGGGCAGCTGGCGAGGTTCTCAGTGCTGGAAGCAGGCTCCGCATGCGAGCAGTTCGGGCATAGGCGCCACATTGCCAGCTCGTCGTCGGTGCCGCCTTTCGCACACAGCACACGGCTGATCTTGTATTTGCGCCCGCCTGCGAAGAACGTGTTTCCCGGGGCCAGTTCCGTGATGGCCGTGGCCGCCGGGCGCACGAAATCACGCGTGGCCTTTTCCCTGCGTCTCGTCTTGTCCTGTACAGCGGGTTCGACCCCGTGTGCCGCATCGGACGGTTCCTTGTCTTCTTTGAGAATGGTGTGAAGGGTCACACCGGTTTCCGGGAATGCGTAATTAGGTAGGATGCCCTCGTCGGAAAGGTAGTTGAACGTGTTGGTGTTCAGAATGCTTTTGACGATGCGGCCAAGATTGTGAATCTCGTCTTCGCATTCGCGCTGCTGTTCTTCGAACGACGAGTCGGAGGGCTTCTTCTTGAGCTCATCAAGCAGCTGCTTCGCGTCGTTCTTCTGCGATTCAAGCGTTCTGACGGTATCGCTGGTCTTTTGGAACACGTCGTAGACACGTCTGGCCATGGTGCTGCCGTCTTCCGTACCGCGTACGAATCCGTCGAGTTGCGTACGAAGCTCCTTGGAGAACGAGAACATTCGTCCGAATCCGTCGAGCAACTCACCGGAATGTTGGCCTGCCCAATTCAGGAAGTTCACCGGGAATCCGCTGGAGCCGTTGCCGTTGACATTATCCAAACAGTTCTTCAATTTATCGGGCACTACATCGGCCGGATTATTGCCGGCATCCAGCATGTCATGCACCCAACGATCCAATGCGTAAGCGGTAAGCTGGCGTTCCAATACCGCTGTCGCATCAAGGAAGATGTGCGGCGGGTTCACTGCGCCTCCAAGCATGTCCTCTGGCCGCTGGTAGAAATACGTATCGTGTTCCTTGGTGTTGGCCACTGCCAAGATCAGGGAGTTGCCGTCGCGTCGCCCTGCGCGGCCGGCACGCTGGATGTACTGAGCCTGGGTAGGAGGAATCGACGAGAGAATCACCGTGGAGAGGTCTCCGATATCGATGCCCATCTCCAAAGTCGGCGTGCAGGCGAGCACGTTCACGTCACCGGGCTTGCGGTCCTTGCGTTTGAATTCCTCTTCGACCTTGGCTCGGTCATCGCCGTTAAGCAGTCCCGTGTGCTCGGCAGCGTGGATGCGCTCAGATGGCTCCCCGCGGTATAGCTTGCCGTAGTAGCGCAATTCCAGAGCTTCGGCTTCGGGAGTGCCGGCGACCAATCTTCCCGGGCATTTGCGGATACGGCAACGCGCTCCGTTCCACGCGTCAAGGTTCTGTGTGGCGCACGAATAGCTCCGTCCACACGTGCCGCAGATCAGTTGCGTTACCTTGCCGCTGACCGTGCAGCTGGACTCGTTGAGCCCGTACACGATGCGCTCCATTTTCATGCTTGGATAACGTTGCTGCGTGATGAATCCTACTGCTATGCACTCTTCGAGCACGATTCCCAACAGTTCATGATGAATATCACCTTCAAGGGCACCGTCGGTGAGGTATCGGTCGACGATCCGACGGTATGACGGCGAATTCAGGGTATTGAAAACGCCTTTGCGCACTGGCTCCTTGTCCGACAGGAAGTAGGGCATGCCATCCGCGTACATGCCGGGCATCCATTTGATGTTCTTGTTGGAAAGCAGGAACTTGTTGCCGTCGTTCTGCAGGAACTGGTCATAGGTCACGTCAAAGAACGCGCCTTTCATGCGCAACTGGTCGAGGAACGCCATGATCAGTCGGAGCCAGTCGGCCTTCATGATGGAATCCTCATGCAACCCGATCTCGTTATGGCAACGTTCCGCAACGGCCTGTGCCACACGTTCCAGGAGCATCTGGTCGAATGCTATTGCGGCACAGCCTGATTTCTCCAACGTGCGTCCGGTATGAGAGCGCATGCCGAATTCCAGCAGCGATTCCAATCGGAGTCTGCGCTCGATCCAATCGAGCAGCTGACGGCGACCGGGCCCTGCGGGATTGCCCTGTAATACGGTTTCGTATTCGCGCATCCATGTCATGTTCGGTGCGATGAACCGCACGATGTATTCGTTTTCGTCCGGATAGCGGCGATGGTAGTAGTCGTTCTGACCGTTGAGGTATTCGGCAAAAGAGGTACCGTCCTTGTGCTCCTCGCGCATGTAGTCCATGGCGGAGTTGCGCAGGGCAAACCGCCAAGTGCGGGAGTTGAACACGCTGGCTCGATAGGAGGCGTCCTGCACGCTGTCAGAGAACACAATGGCCTTGCCGTCGTCGTTGAAGGAGTCTCCGGAAAGTTGGGTGAGCATCACACTGACCTGCGTGGTGGTTCTCACACCGACCATGGCGATGTCCTGTTCGCTGCCGCAGAACGGGCACTGATAGTGTTTGCGGTTGCCGGATACGAGTTCCATGCCCCTGGCGATCATGGGGATGCGTTGCCCTCCACATGCCGGGCATTCTCGTTCCGTGGCTTCGAAACGTCCCACGGCCTGTTCCTTCATGCATGTATTGCAGAACCAGACCATGGCTCCGTTGTCGGCATGCGGGTCAAGAACATAATCCATGGTGCAGGGTTGCAAGGTCACCAACGCATTGTCGGCATGGTAGGCGAAATAATCGTTGTAGAACGTTCGTGGGTCACCCATGCTGATGCCGCCGTCTTTGCCGGCGAGCCCGATCCATGCGGTTCCTCCGCAATCACGGCAGTTAATCACCGGCATGCGGGTCTTGAGGTCGTCTTTGGACAGTTCGACGACCGGACGGTAGTCGATGCTCCCTTCCTGCGGGGTGATGTTGGCGACCACGCGGCCGAGCTCCTTGACCCACAGTTGCACCTGCACGTTCAGGAATGGGCGTGTGTGACCTTCCGAACCGGTGCGAGCGTGGGAGACGAGCGCTATCAGCGCGTCTACACAGGCCTTCTGCTGGCGCGGACGCAAGGCGTTGAACCTCGCGTCCATGATGGCGAGCCTGTCCAGCAGTTTGCGATCGATTTGCCGGGGTTCGTCGCAGATGAGCGAAGATAAACTGGCCAGGAACCTGGAATGACGTAAGGACTCGGCAAGCCGGATGCGGGCCTTGTCTGTGGAGATCGGCCCAGTGGGCGCTTCGTTAAGCCATGCATGTGCCGCATGGGCGAGGTATTCGTCGGGGTCGACGTCCTCTTCGAGTTCGATGAGATGGTCGGCCTGCGCAACGGTGGGCATGGTGTCGTCGTAGTCGTCGGTGGCGAAGAATTCGTCGACGCGAAGACGATCCTCGGTCACCACGGATTCCGGCGTGAATGCGGTATTGAATATCTGGCTGGCGTACGCGCAGACGTCACGTACCGTCTCCTCGGTGCCCATGGTGGCCGAAGTGCCAACGAAGCACATATCGTCGCTGGTGGTGTTCAGCCTGTCGGTGAGCCTGCGCAGCAGGCAGGCCAGGTCGGTGCCCTGCGCGCCGTCGAAAGTGTGCAATTCGTCCACGACGAAGTATTTGAGCGTGTCCGGATCGTTGCTGTCCCAAATCCGGGAGTCTTTGGGGCGTACCAGCAGATAGTCGAGCATCTTGTAGTTGGTGAGCAGGATGTCCGGCGGGTTCTTCAGCAGTTCCTCATGGCTGGTCACGATATTGGTGGCGGTCATGGCGTGGTTGTCCTTGTCGCTACCGCCTTGGCTCATCTGGCCCACATACATGCCCGCGGTCACGTTATTGCGCAGTTCCGGACTGTCGTGGATGAGTTCGGCCAATCGCTTCGCCTGGTCGGTGGCGAGGGCGTTCATCGGATAGACGAGGACGGCCTTGATGCCCTTGCGGCCAAGCCTACGCTGCCGATAACAGTAGTCGAGGATTGGGTACAGGAAGCATTCGGTCTTGCCTGAACCGGTGCCGGTGGCCACCAGCGTGGATTCACCGGCGGAGATGCGTTCGAACGCGCGCATCTGATGCGCGTACGGCCGGTACGTGGGGTGCAGGCACGGGAACGGGAATTCCGTGTGTCTTCCGACCACGCGGAATGGCAATTTGACCGATACGAACGGCTCCTGGGAAAGCATGCCCTCATGGTGGGCGAGTTTGCGGATGGAGCCGCGGAACGGCTTGTTGGTCATGGGGAACGTGGTCTCCACGTAATCGGCGAGTCCGGACTGGATATGCCGTGCAAGCACCATGGGAATCATTTGACATCTCCGTACTTCTGCGTGAAGAACTTCCACGCGGTTTTGTAATCCTCTACGCGATCGCATTTGTCGAACGGCGCCACATATTCGATGGTCCGCTCGTGTGGCCCACCCGGCTGGGTGTCGTCTGTGATGGTGCGGGTGAACACCTTGTCCGCAGGAGCGTTCTTGATTTTCTCGAAATCAGGACGTTTGAAAGTCAGATCACCGTAGTTCTTCTTGGAGAACACGATGCGGCCATTCGCGTCATACCAGGTGTCGTCCTCATAGCCGCTCAGCACGGTGAAGGTCAGACGGTAGATGTCGATGAGCTCATCCAAGGTGATGCCGAGCGCCATGGATGCCAGCACGTCCAGCTCCACCAACGCCTGCCGGCGTTCATAGTCCGTGCGCAATGGCGTATGCCAGTTCCATTCGTCCGTCAATGAGGTGAACGTATCGGCGGTAAGTCGAGGATCATCCTTCGCCCAGCTCATGGACGTGTACGACTTATTCCAGCAGGATCGCCACAGATCTGCATACGGTTTGGTCAGACAGTTAAGCAGTAGACCACGGAGACGGATTTCGGGAGCAAGGTTCGTCTCAGGGACTGGTTGCAGACTCAATGTTGTCGCGTTGATATTCATCTTACCGATTGAACGAATGAAGAAATCATATGGCAGAGCGGCCTCGAGGCCGCTCATGAGCGCGAGCAACGCGTAGCGCTCTGGGTGCACGCCATAGCCCGCTATGGCGTTCACCCAGGCTACGCCTGGGTGAACGCAGGACGCTTGCAGTGTCCTCTCACCGGTTAATGGGACCATTCCTCGGCAACAGAGCCTATAAACAGCATCGAATCGGCTGACGGCACCGTCTTCTTGATTCGGATCAGCCATTTTTTGCACACGCGACTTATATTCCACGTCCGTGCATGCCTGCGAGTATTTCACGCGCGGCATATAGTCCGCTGGAATGTCGGTCAGGTCAATTGGATCATAGTCGCTGTTGACCTTGTAGTTTCTGTGGGTGGATTGCAGCAGCGGATTGGCAACGCCAATAAACGGACTGGAATAAATCAACGCTTTCGCTGAAGTCGGGAAATGAATATCATCCTTGATGGTGCCATCCTTACGGGAATTGGTCTCATTCCACATCGGAGAATAGGTTATCTCGTCAGCATAGGTTCTCAGCGAACGCGGAATAACCGCCATCTGTTCCAAAGCATGCGATAGTTCAGCGGCATGGATACCTACCATCGGGGTTTGCTTCCATCCATCCTTTTGGCTGTCGCCCACGAGTTTGGAAAACATGGCTAGTTCATCCTTGGAGATGGGAACAATACGACTCTTATGTCCTCGCGTATTCCATTCGCCTAGTTCGTTCTTGACTCCTGGAATGGCTCCCGTGCCATCGGACGCATAGCATTCATCAATGGTCTTGGGATCGTAAAGATTCCAGATAGAATCGAAACGAGGAATGCTGTCCGTTTCCGGATTCCGGTACACGTTCAGACTGAATGCTGTATGATGATCGACTCCAGCAAAGAGTTTCCTCTCGTTGATGAACTGGAAATGATATTCGAGCCTGCGATACATCTGTTCACGCAGTACGCCTGCTCGCGTATCGCCATACAGTTCATCGGGATGCACGAACGCACTCACACCATCATGCTTGCGCGTATAATTCCATGCATTTGGCAGAAAGCAACGGAATAGGTTGATTCGCCCCTGCAGCAAAGGGTAATTACCTATTGAACCGTAGAAGGCCAAGGCACCGGCAATATTCGTATACTCCTGAAGATACGTAGTTCGTATGTGCGCATCTTTTAGCAGTTCACCCATGCGCTTACTCAAATCGGAAGCCGTAAGTTTATGAATCGCGAAATAAGGATTCACGTCGGAAACGGCATCCGTCTCGCTCCACTGCACATTTACCCACGGCGGATTGCCGATCATGAAGTCGAAGCCGCCGTCTTTGAACACGTCGGCGAATTCGAGCTCCCAGTGGAAGAAACGCTGCTTCTTGGCGACCTCCTTCACCAAGCGAAGCCTTTGCGCAGGCTCCCCGTCACCTCTGCAAAGCTCGTCAAGGTCCACAGCATGGTCATACATGTAATCACGTTCATGGCTGTCATCCATAGCATCCATAAGCGTGGGCTGACCATTGTCCATCGGCATCAGCGTGAATCCCTCTTCCTGCGGGATCTCGCCGGTAAGGATCAGCGACATTTCCGTGAGGTACTGCGATCTTGTGGGGAGCAGGTTCGCTTGGTCGATGGGCCAGAACCACAGCGAGCACCAGTAGTCCATGGCGAGTTTCAGACGAGCGTATTCGCTGGCGTTCTCGGCCTTTTCCGAATGGTAGGCAATGCGAAGCATCTCGTCCTTCTCACGGATGGTGAGGTTGTTGCCGCGGAAGTATTCGCTTTCAAAGCCGAGCGAGCCCTGCCCCCGCTTCTGCTTGCTCTCTAAATCCTTCGCGGTCTTTTTGGAGGCGTTCACATCGAAACCGTAGATGATCAGATCATCCTGGGTCGCCTTCTCCAATTGCCGACGTGCCTTGATCTGGCCGCGCCACAGTTCGTCGACGGTCTTCGACAACGACCTCATCAGGCCAATCTCCGTCTGGGAATAAGGCTTCTTGGCGAAATTCTTCTTCCAAGCCTTGATGGTTTCCAGATGTTCGGATTCGATGCTTTTGACGGTCTTGTCGTCGTACTTGCACATGTCCGGATCCCCGGTCAGGAACTGGTAGACGCGCTTGACGGACGACGAGCTCCGGTCGAATCCGATGCGCTTGGGCTCGACCTCATACCAGTGACGGTTCTTGGTCGTGCTAGACAGATCCGATTCCAAGTATCCGACGCGGCGGCCGCCAATCAGCGAATTGCCGCATTGCAGCTGCGTGCCGAACCATGGCACGAAGGATCCTTCGCAAATGGTGTTGAGCCATAGGGACACCTCTCCCAGCTCCACCGCCACGGGGTTCAGGTCAATGCCATAGATGTTGTGGTCGGCGATGTACATCTTGACCTTCTGCAGTTCGTCCTGCCTGCGTTCCGCAGGAATCGCCGCCTTCTGTCCTTCCTCGGAGACCCGCTCCTTCTCCCTGAGGTTCAGATACATGGTGGCCAGCTGGTTGATGGTCTCGTTCAGGAAGGTCGCGGAGCCCATGGCCGGTTCGCAGATCTTCAGATCCAGAATGTCGGTGGCCTGTTGGATACGTGGCTCAATCTCCTTGAGCGCGTACTTCACCAGACATTGCGCGAGGCTGTCGGGCGTATAGAAGGAGGCCGACGTTTCACGTTCCCGGCCTGCAAGCCGGTAGATGAACGTACCGGGCTCGTAGGTGCGCAGCTCGCCGGCATGCGGGCTTTTGTCCGGGTAGCGAACGCGTTCGCTCTCCGAATAGTTGACGAGTTCGCGTTCCGGCACGAAGTAGCCGACTTTCAAAGGGTCGTAGGAATCCTTGGCGTGTTTGACCTCGTAGAGCTTTTCCTTGGCGATAAAACCACGGTAGGACAGCAATGCCTCATACACGGCACCCATCTGGCTGATGCCAAGGGCCGCGTAAGAGATGCGCTGCCTGCGTTTGACTCCTTTACCTGTCTTGGTGACGCTCATCAGGTCGATGATGCGCAGCATCACGCTGTCGCGGAGTGAAGCATGTTCGATCAGCGCGGTCCGTTCCGGGTCGAAGATGTGCGCCTTGAGCGGCGGAACCATAAACACCGCATTGATGGCTTCCTCGCCAGCCAACCCCTTGAAATCCTCATCCGTCTTCGGGTAGCCGTTGAACACCAGATCGTCGAGTCGACGCAAGGTGTCCGCTAGATAGGTGGAATCGCCAGCCTCATCCATGCGGCCACGCATCTGTTCCGCAATATCTCGCAAGCTGTCCAGCGAATAGCCGGTACGGTAGATGTCGGATTTCATCGGCGCGTAGCCGAGCGACGGCTTTGCTTCAATGAACAGGAGGAACAGCAGACGGTACATGTAGCGTAACGCCTGCACAGTCAGGTCGCCTGCGTCGATTTCATCGATGCTTCGCCCCTTATTACAAGTCCAGTCGTGGATGACCTCGTTGCCAAGGATCTCCACACATTCACGTAACGCGGAACGCAGATTATCAGACACCTCAACCGCGTTCTTCGCAGACGTGTCATCAAACGTGTCAAGCAGACTGTCACCTTTGTTCGGGCAGAGACTATCGCGACGCAACAGCACAGCCATCGCCGTATACACATGATCCTGATGCCGGCTGAAGATCTCGTCCAGGTCAAACAGCATGCATTTCTTGTCATTCCATTTACGGCGGTCGATCAACGCTATCTGATGCAACCCCATGAGAAGAATCCACCGTGCCGGCTCGTCGAAATCGGCAAGCAGCATACGTGCATATTCCTCACAGGAGGTGCCGTCCTTGCCAGAGCCGTCTTCGATGGGGCTTTCCAGAACGCCTGCCTCCGCATTATCGGACAGGCTCATCAGAACTTGCAAGCGCGGAGCCCCATCGGAATCATTGACCTGATAGTAGACAGGAACAGACTTCCCTGAAATCCGGTCGGGCAATCCCTCGTCTTTGGCTTGATTCCCCTCCTGCGTATAGCCGAGTGCGGCGAGCATGCCGTCGATGAAAATCCGTACCCGTTCAGCTGGAAACAGATCGTTCTCGTTGTTGTTGATGACTTCGGTGAACGACTGGCGCATGTCCTTCAGCAGTCGCGCTGGGCGTTTCTCAGGAGGAAGCTGTTTCCAAGGTGCGGAGGCATTCTTCACTTCATCCGGGAAGTATTCCTTCATGTAGTACGGCGTGTAGAAGTCGTTGACCGCCTCGATGCCCGGGAATGTCTCGTTCAGTTCCTTCGCCATGGTCTCCCCCTCTATTCCTTACCTACGAATGCGGCCGCAATGCGGATCACCGGCTCACCGGAAGCGTCCAATGTGTCCTGAACCCAGTCGGCATATTGTTCGAGCATCCGATCAACCTGTTTTGTGTTTTCCTTGGTGTTTTTGCCTTGGGATTGCAACAGTGCCTTGCGTACATGGGACCAATGCTCGATGCGGTCCATTTGCCGAGTCACTTCTTTATCTGCCTGCGCACGATATTGTTCACCGCAATCGCTGAGCATGCTCTTGCCGCGCGATACCGCATCCTCCAACAGCAGTTGTGCCGCATCTATCTGTTCGGAGCTGGCCGCGGAATCCTCTCGATTCACATAACGACGTTCAGTGGTTCCCGGAATCAAGTTCCCACGATATCCGGTGATACGCCACACTTCCTCAAGTGGCAGTATGCCCATGCATTCGCCATCGAGATACCGTACACCGAACCATTCATCGATCACCGGGGATGCGTGCCTGTTGGCGACCATGCCGTTCATCAGCATAATCGTCTCATCCGCATGCAGGTTTCCGTTGGTCACGCCAATAATCGGGGCCTCGTCACGTTGGTACAGCAGTGAGGAAGCCTTCAACCCGACCCATTCCGTGATCGGATTCAATTCCCACAGGTATTGGACCCGACTCCATGACTCGTCGTTGATACGGGCCAGCAGACCGTTGGCTTGGTCTTCGCAGTATTTCGCGTCATCACTCCATTCGGCGATGTTGTCTCGCAACACCTGCGTGTTCGGCACACGTCTGCGCAGCCACGCGCGCAGCGGGCTCTCCCCTTGGAACTCCACCGCGAATCCATGAGCATCACGCAACTGACGTTTCGATTTAAGACCAGCCGACTGCCGGAACTCCTCGCAGGAGAGCCCCTCATCCACATACTCGTAATCCGACATCAGCGTAGAGGAATCGACTATGCCGCCATCGTCGGCGCTCCCAGTCACGCTCTCCCCTGCGGACTCGTTTTCCTCAGTGCTCGTAGTATCGGAACCATCCGGCGTAGTGAGGTTGAAAAAGTTCAATGGGTCGAAAACATCGTCATCCGGCACAGTTTCGACATCTTCGGAGCGCTCGTCCGAATGATCGATGTCCTCGTCAGGAATACGAAGCCTAGCGGCAAAATCTTCCGCCGATTCGCCGGACTCAATCGCTTCGCGGGTGAACTCTTCCTCCTGATCGACATCGAATTTGCCCATAAGCAGAGACGGATCGCCGATATCCTTACGCGCTTGGTCTTCCTTCTGCTGCAGAATCTCAAGGATATGCGTGTCACCCTGAATCTTTGCATTACGCGAGCAAATCATCATGAAACGGATATCAGGCTGTTTGCGCTGCCCGTAACGATCAATGCGTCCGTTACGCTGCTGGAACACCATCAGCGACCACGGGGTGTCGAAATGGATGAGCCTGTGGCTCAGATAGTGCAGGTTCAAGCCTTCGGAAGCCACGTCGGAGGCCACGAGAATACGTATAGACGATGACTTCGTGCCGAAATCCTCGACGATTTTCTGCTGTTCCACATCACTCATGCCTCCATCCATGGAGACGATAGCCTTCTTCGGTAGTTTGAGATCCTGCCGCAAGTGCTCCTCGAGATAGTTCTTCGTCTCGATGCGTTCCGTGAAGATCACGATACGGTCGTCAGCATCCTCGCCGTTATGCCAACCATAATCGGCACTGCGCAGGAGCTGCAGCAGTCTCTGGTATCGGGAGAACTGCATCGGACCGATTTTCTCTAAAGCGGCCTTGAGTCCTTCAAGCCTGTCGATGTCTCCGGTCTGATCGGACACATCTTTTTTGGCAAGCCGCTTTACTCTCTCGTCGATGGTCTTGATGCATGCAGCCGGCGACGAAAACAGACTTTTCTCAAGCATCGTCTTGAACAAGAAGGAATTGCTTCTCTTCTGATGCATGTCCATGACGAGTTTCATATCGGTCAGATAATCGAATGCCTCTTCCTCGGCTGCGGTGGCCTTGCATTTCTCCTGCGTCACCTTGCGTTCCGGGAAGCTGCCCGACACCTCGGCCATCACGTCCTTCTTGAAACGGCGGACGTACAGGTGCTCGACGTCTTTCTTGTCGTAACGCTCCGGATCCGGCAGAGTGGTTGGGTCGAGCATGTTCATCAACGAAGCAAAACTGCGAGCGCGGCCGTCATGCGGCGTGGCGGACAGCATGATCAACGTGTCGGAACGGGAGGCAAGGCGTTTGGCGAGTTTGGCGCGCTGCGCGCTGCGGCCGTTGGCGGCACGGTCGGCGACATTCTGTGCCTCGTCGATCACGATGATGTCCCAATACGAGGCATCGAGTGCCGCGCCATATTGGATGTCCCTCTTCAACGTGTCGATGGAGATGATCACCTTGTCGTAATAGGAGAACGGGTTGGCGTTCGCGGGGATCTCGGAACGAATCTGCTGGATGCGTGAGGAGTCCAGACTAATCAGCGGGATGGTGAACCGTTCCCACATCTCCTTCTGGAACTGGACCATCATGCTTTTCGCCGTCACCACGAGAATACGGCGGCCCTTGCGGCGCTTGATGAGTTCCGACATCAGAATGCCGGCTTCCAAGGTCTTGCCCAGACCGACGGCGTCGGCAATGAGAATGCGCTGGCGAGGTTGGGCGAGCGCTTTCTTCGCCGGAACGAGCTGGTACGGCAGGGAGTCCATGGCTGCCTTGTTGCCGACATGAATCCTCGCATCGGTCGGCGCGGTGGCGCGTAACAGACTCTCTATGAACAAGTGCGATTTCGCGGCTCTTGCCGAGGTGTCGGGAATGAAGCGGGTCTTCACCGGATCGACAGGCGTGATTGTGTCCAAATCATCAAGGAACGTGGCCGTCACATCCCGCACCAGAGCGGAGATGCCGGTGCACGAGACGGCATGGTTGTCGAGACTGTTTGGCTCGACTTTATCGACAAGCCACTCCTGGCCGCGGATCAGCACTCTCATGCCGGGAGAAAGCAGCTCTCGTTCCGAATGCGCGCCATGCCTCATTGCTGTGTGCTCCCCATATGCTCTCAATCCCAATGTTTTCGCATATATTGTATGTCATTAGGGGTGCGCTTCATCAATTTGCCGCATGAATGCTAGATACACACACGCTTTTATGATTGATACTCAGAATTATCTATATCTTTCGATTATTACTTTGCTTGAATCGTCAGAGCAAGTGCAACACCGTTGAATGGTGGACTTCCCAGGGTATCCGGTATCCATGGCGTTTGCGTGGTCTGTGATCGATGGCATCGTACACGGCCCGGACCTCCTGCTCGCCGACAGCGGTGAAGCCGGCGCCCTTGGGGAAACACTCACGAATCAGCCCGTCGGTGTTCCCGTTGCCGCCGCGCCGCCATGGATGGAGGGGCAGGGCGAAGCAGAACACCGCGCCGGTGGCCTGTTCGACCTTCTCGAAGTCAGCGGACTCCATACCCCGGTCCAGGGTCACGGCCCGGCTCTCCGGATGCCTTCGGAGCACGCCGATCCCCACATCGGCAACGTCGCGTCTGGCATGCGCGGCACAGCGTCCTCCGGAGAGCAGACCGCTTCTGCGGTCCACGAGCGTGACGAGGCACGCCCCGGCGCCTTTGCCGACGACGGCGTCGCCTTCCCGGTCGCCGAGCCCGGAACGTTCCTCCACGATCTCGGGACGTTGCCCGCCGCGACGGGCGCCCGGGATCTCGCCACGCCGTTCCTCCGGCCCGCCCCTCCCGTGCCGGC
>ENA-OOWV01000813-OOWV01000813.1-human-gut-metagenome-genome-assembly--contig:-NODE-813-length-22962-cov-1.930327_pt1 | contig 22962 bp, 17 predicted proteins | sample MGYA00241584_ERZ501337 | MGnify/ENA primary metagenome ERZ501337 (study PRJEB25962, sample SAMEA2042744) | human gut metagenome | biome: human gut; feature: human-associated habitat; material: faeces... | reverse complement strand
CTTAAATTTGCAAGATTAAGTTTTTTATTTATGTTACTTTCGTAATCATGACCATCTATTGCATCAAATTTATCTGATGCTTCTTGGTACTTTTCTAATAATACTTCAATATCTGAAGACGTTTCCATTTGTGCACAGATGTGTGCTATTTCTTCTTCTAGTCTGATAAATTCTTGTGCTATATATTCAAAAACAGTTGTTTCTTTACTTTTATCACATTGTGAAAACTGGCTTACATATCCAATTTTACAATTTTGGTCCATTTCTAGTGTACCATCAAAAAGGTATCTTTCTGGATCCATTATTATATCTATTAATGTACTTTTTCCACTACCACTTGCTCCTATAAAGGCACAGTGTTGACCTTCTTCTATTGTAAATGAAACATCAGTATAAAGGTCTTTTTGTGGAAAAGAGTACGACACTTTGTCAAATTTTATCATGTAATTACCTCTCTTTTTGATTCGCTTTTGATAGCATAACATTTTTTAGGGCTAATTTCAATTATTTAAAATTGGGATTTTAGATAATTCTTTATGCATAAATAATAAGCAATTTACAAAACATAAATAAGAATATTATTTTACATAAAAAGGAGGATTTTAACATGTGTACAGCTTTGAGTTTATTAACATTTAAAAAAGAACATTTATTTGGAAGAAATATGGATTTGGAATATACATTTGGACAAAGACCAGTAGTAGTTCCTAGAAATTATGAATACGTAGACAAAGTTTCTGGTGAAAATAAAAAGATAAAATATGCTATTACTGGTATGGCATCAGTTATGGACAATCACCCACTATTTGCTGAGGCTATAAACGAAGAGGGGCTAGGTTGTGCTGGGCTTAACTTCCCTGATGCATATTGGGAAGATGACACTAAAGAAGGTATGGAAAATATGCCACCATATGACTTAATTTTTTCTTCATAGCGTGCACACTCCGCATCGAGGTCGGCGGCATTGCCATTCAAGATATTGGTATTTTCCGGTTTGATGTCAATGTGGCTGAAAAAGTTGTTCCACATAAAAGAATAATAGCTTTCGGGATGTTCCTTCGGCAAGCCGACATATTCATCCATATTGAAAGTCACTACATTCTGAAAAGACACGATGCCTTTCTTATTCAGGTCGATTAAAGCCTTATACATCCCCAAAGGAGAAGAACCGGTAGGACATCCCAATACAAACGGTTTTTCGGGTGTGGGATTAGCGGCTTTGATTTTGGCAGCTACATAATGCGCCGCCCACTGTGATACGGATTGATAATCCGGTTGAATGATTAGTCTCATTACAATTACTTTATTAGGTTAATAAATCTGTTCTATCATGAATTACAAAATACGAAGTACGCCAAATGAAACGGGGGAAAGAGAGACATCCGTAATTTGTAATTACTGATTATTTCCTGTCTTTCTTCAAACGTTCTGCCATAGCACGCGCCAAGAGTTCGCATTGCTCATAGGTGATGTCCTTCATAGCCTGCTTCATTTCCACCGGGTCACCTACGATTTCAAATTTACTTTTTTCAGCAAATTCACCCATGCGCTTCACTGCAGCACCTGCCCAACAGAATGAACCGAAATAGCCCAAATAACGTCCTTTCACCTCGCGTACCAGTATTTTGGAAAGCAGCGATTCTATTTCCGGATAAATCTGATTGCTATAAGTGGGACTACCCACAATCAGTCCCCGGTATTTGAATATATCGGCTATGATATAAGAAGGATTGCTCTTGCTGACATTGTGCATCACGATGTTCTTGATGCCCTGAACGGAAAGTTCCGCAGCTATTGCCTCTGCCATTTGTTCGGTATTGCCATACATGGAACCGTAGACTATGACTACACCTTCCTCAGCTGCATAACGGCTCAGACGGTCGTAGATACCGATAACCTTGGCTATATTGTCCGTCCACACAGGTCCATGAGTGGAACAAATGGTAGAGATAGGCAATCCGCCCAGCTTTGCCAAAGCTTTCTGTACAGGAGAACCGTATTTACCTACGATATTAGAATAGTAACGTACCATTTCATCCCAATACTTATCCAGATTCATACGCGTATCCAGGAAACCTCCGTCGAGCGTACCGAAGCAACCGAAGCCGTCACCGGAAAAAAGCACCCCTTCCGTTTCATCAAAGGTCATCATTGTTTCGGGCCAATGCACCATAGGTGTCATATAGAAACGGAGTTTATGGTGCCCTAAAGCCAGAAAATCCTCATCTTTCACCATATATTGCTCGCCAGTTACGCCATAAAATCCTTCTATCATACCGAAAGTCTGCTTATTGCCAACTATAATGATGTCGGGATAATGTTGTTTGATTAAGCGAATAGATCCGGAATGATCCGGCTCCATGTGGTTGATGATAAGATACTGAATAGGGCGTTCGCCAATGATACTTTTTATTTTCCGAAGATAAACCTCAAAGTAACAAATGTCTACCGTATCGATCAATGCAACTGTTTCATCGTCTATCAGGTAGGAGTTATAAGACACTCCATAAGGCAATGGCCACATACCTTCAAACAAATGCTTATTGCGATCATTCACTCCCACGTAGTGGATTTTTCCTTTTATCACTGTTTTTGGGTTCATTGTTTTTATCCTCTATTTAGATTGATTCCATATTTAGCAACGGCAAAAATAAGGCTTTTTTCTCACATTTCATACTTCTTCCCTTGATATGCATCAAGTTCTTTCATTCTTTTTTGAACCCGGTGGTTAAATTCATAATTTTTCAGTCCCCAGTCCGGTGCTATAAGTAAGTCTTTCGGAGACTGCGAAACAAAACGCTCCAAAACAATGTCCGGACGAAGATGTTCCACATAGTCTACAACAAGATCAATATACTCCTCTACATCAAAGAGGTGGAAGTCTTCGGGGTTCTGCTCATATTCCAAAGCCATACGAGTACCCCGTATCAGCTGTAACTGATGAATTTTCAGCGTAGTAAGCGGTAGTTGCGACAAATCATGCGCCTGTGCCACGATACTTTGACGGGTTTCGCCCGGCAAGCCCAGAATCACATGCCCGCCTGTCAATATGCCACAAGCCGCCGTCCGGCACACTGCATCAGCGGTGGTCTGAAAAGTATGCCCGCGATTAATTCGGCGGAGTGTTTCATCACAAGTACTCTCAATGCCATATTCCACCAAAAGGAAAGTATGCTTATTGATGCTTTCCAAATACCGGAGCAGATCATCCGGCATACAATCCGGGCGAGTGCCGATGACCAGCCCTACCACTCCTTCTACTGACAGCGCCTCTTCATATTTCCGTTTCAAAGACTCCAATTCGCCGTATGTATTTGTATAAGCCTGAAAGTAGGCCAGATACTTCATTTCCGGATATTTATGGGCGAAGAAACGTTTTCCTTCCTCCAGTTGCAAACATATCGGTTTCTCTGTGCGGCAGTAGTCCGGATTAAAAGTCTGGTTATTGCAATAGGTACAACCGCCATATCCTTTATTTCCGTCACGATTGGGACAAGTGAAACCTGCATTCAACGAAATTTTCTGCACTTTATATGGGAAATAACGTTTCAGAAACGCGGGAAATTCATTATAACGAGATGTTGTACTCATAGTTCTATTATATTTAAAAGCAAAAATAGGTATTTTACATTATATATTACATTAATATAGGCAGCTTTCTCGTGTTTTTCATTTTCAGCCTGCTCAAACACAAAAAAAGAACCTACTGACCGTCAGCCAGTAGGTTTCTTTATTCTATCTATTTAAACAAATAAAAGCGTCCTGTTTAGAAGGTATTAAAAACAGCAATCTCCCCATTCAGGAAAATAGGCTTACCCATCACATGTCAACCCTTTTTTTCTGCAAATATATTCCACACTCCAGCACTCAAAGCCGCACCGATGAATGGACCAATAATGAAAATCCAAAGTTGGCTTAATGCCTCTCCTCCCTGAAAAAGAGCAGGTCCTATACTACGTGCCGGATTGACCGAAGTCCCAGTATAACGAATACAAGCCAAGTGAACAAGTACCAAAGAAAGGCCAATGGCAAGTCCTGCAAAATTTCCTGCACCTTTCTGGGCATCGGTAGTACCCAGCACAACCAGAACAAACACAAATGTGAACACAACTTCAGCCAACAGACCACCCATTATGGAAACTCCTTCCTGACAGACATTGGCACCCGTTCCTACCAAACCGGCATTAGAAGTCAATCCCCAAAGAATCACAGAGCCTAAAATAGCTCCAATCACTTGAAACAGCATATACATACCTGCTTCTTTCCCACTAATGCGTCCGGACAGTAAACATCCCAAGGTTATTGCCGGATTGATATGACAACCGGAAATACCGCCAATAGTGTATGCCATAGCTACTACCGAGAGCCCAAAAGCAAGTGCGGTTCCTATCACCGTAGATGATAAATTGGGATCGGCTGATGTACATGATAAACTGATTGCTGTGCCACAACCCATGAGGACGAGAACCATAGTTCCGAACATTTCTGCAATGTACTTTTTCATAACTACAATTTATTAAATTAAACTTGTCGCGTTTCCATGTATCTCCACAAAAAGACTGCACAGTAAACACAAAATAACTTATGCCACAAATATAATATTTAAGTTACACATAGCTTATATTTCTTTCTTTAAAGTATGCAAGATCCTTCACTAATACAGAAAAAATGTTCATAAATACCTCTAAATCTATATTAAAAGCGCTTTCTGTCAAAAGGCATAGCTACAAAACTGCCCCCTCTTAATAACACGCAAATATCAGACATGTAAAATCAACAAAAAGTCACCAGTAAAAGACAAGCAGGGAATTTATCATTTATTAATTAGATTAGATTTTCTCTTTATCGTATATTTGTACCCAATAACCGAATTAAGAGATATGAAAAAGATAAGTTTTGCACTTCTTTTCTGCCTTTGTACACTGGCAAGTTTTGCCCAAAGCGGCAAACCACTCAATTTAAAAGAGATTGTATCCGGGGAATTTATTCCTCAAGGAATTTCAGGCGTTATTCCTATCCCGGGAGACGGGGAGCACTATTCGCAAATGAATGCGGATAAGACTCAAATTATCAAATACTCTTTCAAAACAGGTAAACCGGTGGAAGTGTTGTTCGACGCCGCTACCGCCCGCGAATGTCCGTTCAAGAAGTTCGACAGTTACAGTTTTTCTCCGGACGGTAGCAAATTGCTTATCGCAACCGAAACAACTCCAATCTACCGCCGTTCCTATACGGCAGTACACTATATATATAGTCTGAAGCGAAATTTGGACGGCAAGATAAACAATGTAGTAGAAAAGCTGTCAGACGGCGGTCCTCAACAAATTCCTGTTTTCTCGCCCGACGGATATCAGGTGGCCTTTGTTCGTGACAACAATATTTTCCTCGTGAAACTGCTCTACGGCAACAGCGAAAGCCAGGTAACCGAAGACGGCAAACGCAATGAAGTGTTGAACGGTATTCCCGACTGGGTATATGAAGAAGAGTTTGCTTTTAACCGCGCATTGGAATTCAGTCCCGACAGCAAGATGTTGGCGTTCATCCGTTTTGACGAGAAGGAAGTGCCGTCGTATACTTTCCCTGTATTTGCCGGAGAAGCGCCTCATATGACTCCTTATGAAAAATATCCGGGAGAATATACCTATAAATATCCCAAAACTGGTGAAAAGAACTCAAAAGTATCCGTACATACTTTTGACATCAAATCCAAAGTAATTCGTAAAATCAACGTTCCGCTGGAAGAAGGGGGATATATCCCACGCATCCGTTTTACGCAAGATCCGAACAAGCTGGCGGTTATGACGTTGAATCGCCACCAAAACCGGTTCGACCTATACTTTGCCGATCCGCGCAGCACCGTCTGCAAGCTTGCCGTACGCGACGAAAGCGACACTTATATTCGTGAAAATGTATTCGACAACATCATTTTCTACCCGGAAAACTTCAGTTTCGTCAGCGAAAAGAGCGGATACAACCACTTGTACTGGTATAGCATAGGCGGAAACCTTATCAAACAGGTTACTTCCGGCCCTTATGAAGTGCAGGACTTCCTGGGTTATGACCCCGAAGATGACTGTTTCTATTTCAGCAGTAACGAAGAAAGCCCGCTACGCAGCGCTATCTACAAGATAGACCGCAAAGGCAAGAAGATTAAGTTATCGTCACAAGCCGGAACAAATAGCGCACAGTTCAGTACAGATATGAAGTACTTCATGAACCGTTACTCAAATTTAGATACTCCTACTGTCATTACCCTGAATGATAATACAGGGAAGACATTGACTACGCTTGTAGACAACGCTGTTCTAAAGCAAAAGTTAAGAGGATATGATATGCCCCCAAAAGAGTTTTTCTCGTTTCAAACCTCTGACGGAATTACCCTGAACGGTTGGATGATGAAGCCGACCAACTTCTCCTCCAGCAAAAAATATCCGGCTTTGATGTATCAGTACAGCGGTCCCGGTTCGCAACAGGTTCTTGACAAGTTCGGTGTGAGTTGGGAGACATATATGGCATCTCAAGGATACGTTGTAGTATGTGTAGACGGACGTGGAACCGGCGGACGCGGTGCGGAATTTGCCAAAGTAACTTATCTGAACCTCGGTATCAAAGAAGCCAAAGACCAGGTAGAAACGGCTTTATATTTGGGACGGCAACCTTATGTGGACAAAGACCGTATCGGCATATGGGGCTGGAGTTATGGCGGATACATGACCATTATGAGCATGAGTGAAGGAACTCCGGTGTTCAAAGCAGGAGTTGCCGTTGCTCCGGTCACCGACTGGAATTATTACGATACCGTATACGGTGAGCGTTTCATGCGCACCCCGAAAGAAAACGCCGAAGGTTATAAAGCTTCATCCGCCTTTACACGTGCCAACAATTTGCATGGTAACCTGTTATTAGTACATGGCATGGCTGACGACAACGTTCATTTCCAGAATTGTGTGGAATACGCCGAGCACCTCGTACAACTTGACAAGCAATTTGATATGCAGGTTTACACCAATCGTAACCACAGTATATTTGGCGGTAACACCCGTTTACATCTGTACACCAAGTTGACGAATTTCTTTAACCGGGAGTTGAAAAAATAAATGACTGAAAGAGTACGTAAGCCGGAATGGCTCAAAATCAGTATCGGCGCTAACGAACGTTACACCGAAACAAAGCGCATTGTAGAATCCCACTGCCTGCATACAATCTGCAGCAGTGGGCGCTGTCCCAATATGGGAGAATGTTGGGGAAGAGGTACAGCCACTTTCATGATAGGCGGAGACATCTGTACCCGTTGCTGCAAATTCTGCAATACGCAAACTGGCAAACCTATGCCCTTGGATCCGAAAGAACCCGTACACGTAGCCGAATCTATCGCCTTAATGAAGCTCTCTCATGCCGTTGTCACTTCTGTGGACAGGGATGACCTGCCGGATCTTGGTGCAGCTCATTGGGCGCAAACGATTCGTGAAATCAAACGCCTCAACCCCGAAACGACTGTTGAAGTATTAATTCCCGACTTTCAGGGCAGAAAAGAGCTGATAGATAAAGTAATCGAAGCCCAACCGGAAATAATCTCCCATAATATGGAAACAGTGAAACGTATCAGTCCACTGGTACGGAGCGCAGCCCGCTATGAAACAAGCCTTGAAGTGCTGCGACAAATAGCAGAAAGCGGTACCACCACCAAATCCGGTATCATGGTCGGTCTTGGAGAAACTCCGGATGAAGTGGAAGAACTAATGGATGACTTACGCAATGCAAATTGCCAGATACTTACTATCGGACAATATTTACAGCCTACGCATAAACATTATGCGGTAGCCGAATATATTACTCCCGCCCAATTTGCCATTTACAAAGAGCTTGGATTAAAGAAAGGGTTCACCCAAGTGGAAAGTGCACCATTGGTTCGTTCATCTTACCATGCAGAAAAATCGACCCTATATCTACAAAAAAGGATGAAATAAAGAACATTTCACACAAGCCGTTTGTTAAAAAGAAAACGGCAAAATAACATAAGAATGGGCAAGCAAAAAGTTCTATCATCCAAGTTTAATATGTCGCTGGGATATATTCCCGTCATTATATCCATTATATTATGCGAATTCATAATGCAAGACATAGCTATCTACATCGGTACAGGTGTAGGGTTATTGTTTAGCATCTATATGTTGCAACGCAAAGGCTCACATGTCCCCCCGATTATACTATATTGCACAACAGGAATGTTATTGCTATTGACTATAACGTCCTTTTTCTCCACCGATTACTGTTCGGAAGCAATGTTTCCATTGACATTGGAAATCAGTGCCATTATTCCGCCATTCGTTATCTTTCTGAACAGAAAACGCTTCTTAAATTACCACGCCGCCCAAACTCATAAATGCTGCAAACAATTTTTCGCACAAGGAGCCGAAGCTGCCATAGTATCTGCCCGCGTGTTACTGCTTTTTGGATTCTTACATTTCCTTATCATATTACTCACCATATTTTTCGGTCATCCGCTGAGTAACACGACACGATATGTTTTATTCCGTATCGTTCCTCCCAGTGTATTCATACTGAGTATTCTGTTCAACCAATTCGGTATATACTATTTCAATAAGGTGATGAAACATACCGTATTCATACCCATAGTAACTACAAAAGGAGATGTCATTGGCAAAGCGATAGCCTCAGAAGCTATTAACCGGAAAAATGAATATATCAATCCGGTCATTCGCATCACCGTAGCCGCACATGGCATGTTGTTCTTATTGCCACGCCCTCAGTGTTGCATGTTTGAGAAGGGCAAAACAGACCTGCTAATGGAAAGCTATTTGTTATATGGAGAGACTTTAGAACAAGGAATAAAAAGAGTATTACTGAATACCCTGCCAACAGCTTCATTGCAGGATCTCCACTTTAACTTTATGTATCATTTTGAAAATGAAGCGACCAATCGCCTGATTTATCTCTTCACTCTGGATTTGGATGATGATTCGATCTTATGCAACAAAAAGTTTAAAGGTGGAAAGCTTTGGACATTTCAGCAAATAGAACACAATCTTCATCGAAACTTCTTCAGCAGTTGTTTCGAACATGAATACGAACAGATAAAGGAGATTATTTATACAAGAGAAAAATACAAGGAATCTTAGAGAGATCGGGAACTCTCCCCTGCCATTCCTTCACTGTTTTAGTTTTAATATATTCTCCCTCACATGTAATATTGGCAGCAATACAGAGCTTTGTCTGAGGACGGCAATTATGCAGGATATCCTCTATCATCTTATTATTGCGATAAGGAGTTTCTATGAAAAGCTGGGTTTGATGCTCATTGTACACACGCTGTTCCAACGCCTTCAATTTCTTGGCACGTTCACCGGGTTCAATAGGCAAATATCCATGAAAAGCAAAGCTTTGTCCGTTGAAACCGGAACCCATAACCGACAATATAATCGAAGAAGGCCCCACCAGCGGAATCACCCTCAAGTTCTTGCGTTGGGCTATCGCCACAACATCCGCCCCCGGATCGGCAACTGCCGGACAACCAGCCTCAGAAATCACTCCCATAGAGTTTCCGTCTTCAAGCGGCATCAAATATCCGGAAATATCTTCCGGTGATGTATGTTTATTAAGCGTATAGAACGTAAGCGAGTCAATATCTATTTCCCTATCTACTTTCTTCAAAAAACGACGTGCCGAACGCACATCCTCTACTATAAAATAGCGGATACCCAAAATAACTTCTTTATTATAAGAAGGCAATACTGTTTCAACAGGAGTGTCTCCTAAAGTAACAGGTAACAGATAAAGCGCAGGAAGCATGGCAATGATTGGTAGTTAGCAACTAGTGATTAATGATTAGCTATTAATGATTAGTGGCTTGCCATAAGCCGGCATAGCCAACTAATCATCAATCACTATTTATTATCCATAAATTATATTTCCGTTTTCGTCTTTGTATTCATCCAGACCTTTTTCATAAGTAGCCATGGCACGCAGACTCATACCTACACTGGAGAAACCTCCGTCGTGGAACAGATTCTGCATAGTGACCTTACGAGTCAAGTCGGAGAACATAACGATACAGTAATCAGCACATTCATCAGCCGAAGCATTACCCAAAGGAGACATACGGTTGGCGAAGTCGAACAACTTGTCCATACCTTTTACTCCGGAACCTGCAGTAGTCATTGTAGGTGACTGTGAAATCGTGTTGACACGTACATTGTGCTCACGTCCGTAGATGTAACCGAAACTACGAGCGATAGACTCCAACAGTGCTTTCGCATCCGCCATGTCGTTGTAACCATAGAACGTACGTTGTGCAGCTACATAACTCAAAGCCAGAATAGAACCATATTCAGCAATAGCGTTCATCTTCTTGGCAGCTTGTATCATCTTATGGAAAGAAACAGCCGAAATGTCCAGCGTTTTATCCAACATATCATAATCAAGATTATCGTATGTACGTTTCTTACGTACGTTAGGAGACATACCGATAGAATGGAGAACGAAATCCACCTGGCCGCCCAGCACTTCCATAGAACGTTTAAACACATTCTCCAGATCTTCCACACTGGTAGCATCTGCTGCAATGACCTCGCAATTCAGCTTCTCGGCCAATGCCGAAACTTCACCCATACGTACAGCAACAGGTGTATTAGACAAGGTGATAGTGGCACCTTCTTCTACTGCTTTTTCCGCTACTTTCCAGGCAATGGATTGCTCATTCAGAGCACCGAATATAATGCCTCTTTTTCCTTTCAACAAATTGTAACTCATACCTTATTTTACTAAAATTGAGCTGCAAAGATAGTGCAAAAACCTCGAAAGCATGCAAAGAAAAGGCTAAAACCACAAAAAATACACCAAAACCAACAATTAGTACACATCATTTCAGCCAAATCCCGATACATTTGCAATAGGTAATTAAGAGGTTTTTTCATAATATTTAAAGGTTAGAAAATTAAGCCACTATTATTTCTTTCGTAAGCAACTCGTGAGAGCCGCTTACGGAAAGATAATAAAAAAGAGGAAAAACAAGAAATTAATAGCCGGATACGATGAAAACACCAGTCTTCAATCTACCTTGTAACTGCATATAATTAGTAATTAATATAGTATCACGAATGGACACATTATTCAAAAAGCTACTTGTGCTTACCACATTTTCTCTTGCGTTACTCCCTGTACAGAACGCTGCCCATGCCCAGTGCAAAAACTCCATAGATGAAAGCATCTATAAAGAGCTTCCTTTTAATATGCCAAAAGTAGAACAGCCTTCATTTCCGGATTATACAGTCAATATTCTGCAATTCGGGGCGAAAGGCGATGGAATTACCTTAAACACAAAAGCAATTAATGATGCCATTAAAGCAGTCAATGCAAAAGGTGGCGGCAAAGTGGTTATACCGGAAGGATTGTGGTTGACAGGTCCTATCGAACTGTTAAGTAATGTCAATCTATATACGGAAAAGAATGCATTGATTGTCTTTTCGGATGACTTCAATGCCTATCCTATTCTCGAAACATCATTTGAAGGCTTAAATACCCGCCGTTGCCAATCGCCTATCTCAGCACGCAACGCAGAAAACATAGCAATTACAGGCTACGGCGTATTCGACGGTTCGGGTGACAGTTGGCGTCCTGTAAAGAAAGGCAAACTTACCGCCGGACAATGGGATGCTCTCGTGAAGTCAGGTGGTGTTGTAGACAAATCCATATGGTATCCCACAGCCGGCTCATTAAAAGGAGCATTGGCCTGTAAAGAGTTCAATAATCCCGAAGGTATTGAGACCGAGGAAGAATGGAATGAAATCCGCCCATGGTTGCGCCCGGTATTACTGAATATCGTCAAGAGCAAAAAAGTCTTATTAGAAGGGGTTACGTTTAAAAACTCACCGAGTTGGTGTCTGCATCCGCTATCTTGCGAGCACATCACCATCAACCAGGTTAAGGTATTCAACCCCTGGTATTCTCAGAACGGTGACGCCTTAGATTTGGAATCCTGCAAGAATGCTCTGATAATCAATAACATTTTTGACGCCGGTGATGACGCTATTTGCATTAAATCCGGTAAAGACAAAGACGGACGCGAACGCGGCGAACCTTGTCAAAACGTCATCGTAAAAAACAACACAGTACTACATGGCCATGGCGGCTTTGTAGTGGGCAGTGAAATGTCCGGAGGTGTGAAAAACATCTATGTGGCAGACTGTACTTTCCTCGGTACAGATGTCGGTTTACGATTCAAAAGTACCAGAGGACGTGGCGGTGTTGTAGAAGGAATCTACATTCACAACATCCACATGATTGACATACCTCACGAACCATTGCTGTTCGATTTATTCTATGGCGGTAAAGCAGCCGGCGAAGAGACGGAAGAAGACCTGAAAAGCCGCATGAAAGCATCCATACCTGAAGTGACTGTCGAAACACCTTCTTTCCGCGATATCCACATCTCCAACATTATCTGTAAAGGTTCCGGGCGTGCCATGTTCTTCAATGGATTGCCTGAAATGCCCATCAGGAATGTAACAGTAAAGAATGTGATCATCAGTGATGCCAAAGAAGGGGTTGTCATCAGCCAGGCAGAAGGTGTTGTACTGGAAAACATACACATAGAGACTAAAGGACATACACTGAATGTCAAGAATGCCAAAAACTTAAATATTGACGGAAAGACATATTCTGCCATTGGTGCAGAAGGAAAAGTTATGAATTTCAAGTAAATTCCGATAAGCAATGCAAACCGTTCAATGCGAGTTGCATAAATAACAAATCAAAGCAGACAGCTTTTTTAATCCAAAAGAGAGCTGTCTGTTCTTTTAGTTTAATTTTGTAACTGTAATTAAAATACACTCTGTTATGAGAACAGCCTTTTTAGCCGGTTTCCTGTTGTTGTGGACATCCATTCTTAGTGCGCAACCACAGACAAGTTTCAAAACGATCTCAATTGAAATAAGTAATTCATGGACAAAAGATAAAATCGATGCTCCGGTAGTTCTAAAGATTGAAGATTTACAACCCGGTTTCCATGTACGCTCAGCTGTCGTATTGAACGGTGAGGAAGAAATACCCTCACAATTGGATGACCTGAACGGAGACTTGCAAGCTGACGAGTTGGCTTTTGTCATGAATATTCCTGCCAACGAAACGAGTACGCTAACAATCACCTTGTCATCTGCCAAAACAAATAAGACCTACCCGGCACGTGTCTTTGCCGGAATGAGAATACGGGATATTCCAAAACAAAAGCGTACTCCCATACAGTCGGTTACCGTACCGGGCACCACTAATTTCTACAATATGGTACATGGCCATGGCCCAATGTTCGAATCTGAATTAGTCGCTTATCGCGTCTACTTCAACCAAAAGCAAACAATAGACCCTTACGGTAAATTCAACAAAGGACTTGAGATACAAGAAAGCAGCTTTTATCCTAATGACGAACAACTTGCACGCGGGTTTGGAGATGATGTATTAATGGTTGGGAACAGTTGCGGTGTCGGAACCTTGAAAGGCTGGGACGGAACAAAAGCCACCCATATAGAACCGGTAGCCTTCCGCACTGAAAGTATTCTTGCTTACGGTCCTATACGCACTATCGTTGACGTAGCTGTAAAAGGTTGGAACTATCAAGGAAAAGAGTTGAACATGACCAACCGTTATATACTTTATGCGGGACATCGTGATCTGCTGGTAGAGACTTTCTTTGACGAACCGCTGAAAGATGAACTCTTTTGCACCGGTGTACAAAACATCATGGGCAACGAGACACTCTCGGATTCCGACCATAAAGGTTTAATAGGCAGTTGGGGAAGACACTGGCCTGTGAACGACACTGTGAAATATGCAAAGGAAACAGTAGGCATCGCCACTTATATTCCACAGAAATACATCCGCAAGGAAGTAAAAGACAAAGACAATTTCCTTTATACAGTTTCAGCACCGGGAAGCAACCGATTCCATTACTATACAATGTTCACTTCTTGCAAGGAAACCTTCGGTTATCCCACACCCGAAGCATGGTTTGCCTACATGCACGAATGGAAAGAAGAATTGCAGCATCCGGTTCAGGTGAAAATTAAAAACTAAAAAACCAAGCCACATGAAAACAAGAAAGACACTTTTAGGCATTTGCCTGCTGCTTGCATCACCGCTGGCTGCGCAAGAGAAGAATTATGTTTCCGAAGCATGGGTAGCCGACCAAGGCAACGGTAAATATAAGAACCCGATACTCTATGCAGACTATTCCGACCCGGACGCCTGATGATTTCTATATGACCTCCTCCAGTTTCAACTGCCTGCCGGGCTTACAGATTCTACATTCCAAGGACCTCGTAAACTGGAGCATTATCGGTGCTGCCATCCCTTATACCCTGACTCCTATCGAAACGCCCGAACGTCCGGAACATGGTAACCGCGTATGGGCCCCTGCTATCCGTTATCATAACGGTGAATTCTACATATTCTGGGGGGATCCCGACCAGGGCGCCTTCATGGTAAAAGCCAAAGATCCGAAAGGCCCATGGACAGAACCCGTACTCGTTAAGCCGGGTAAGGGAATTATAGACACTTGCCCTTTTTGGGATGAAGACGGAAAAGTATATATGGTACACGCCTATGCAGGAAGTCGTGCCGGATTGAAAAGCATCATTTCCATTTGCGAACTGAATACAGATGCCACCAAAGCCATCACACAGTCGCGCATCGTCTTCGACGGGCATGAAGCGCATCAGACATGCGAAGGGCCGAAACTCTACAAAAGAGGAGACTATTACTATATATTCCATCCTGCAGGCGGCGTGCCTACCGGGTGGCAGGTTGTGCTCCGTTCCCAAAACATATATGGCCCTTACGAATGGAAGAAAGTATTGGCACAAGGCAACAGCCCCGTCAACGGTCCTCACCAAGGAGCATGGGTAGACACCCCTACGGGCGAGGACTGGTTTCTTCATTTTCAGGATGTAGGCGCTTACGGGCGATTGGTACATCTGCAACCTATGAAATGGATAAATGATTGGCCTGTTATCGGCATAGACAAAGACGGTGACGGCTGTGGTGAACCGGTATCAGTTTATAAAAAGCCGGACGTAGGCAAAACATACCCTATCTGCACTCCACAGGAAAGTGACGAATTTGATGGCTACACCCTTTCCCCGCAATGGCAATGGCATGCCAATATCAATGAAAAATGGGCTTACTATGCAGGGGATCAAAGCATAATGCGGCTTTATTCTTATCCCGTTGTCAAAGAGTACAAAAATCTATGGGATGTAGCCAACTTATTATTGCAAAAGACTCCTGCGGCCAACTTCACCGCTACCATGAAGCTGACCTTCAGACCTACGGGAAAATACAAAGGGGAGCGCACCGGTCTGGTCGTCATGGGACTTGACTACGCCGGACTGATTCTGGAGAATACGGACAAAGGCCTGGTATTGTCCCAAGTGTCCTGTCGTAAAGCCGACAAAGGCACTCCCGAAACAGTGAACGGCACAACCGATTTAAAAGATAACACTATTTACCTTCGTGCCAAATTTTCCTCTGACGGAAAGCGGATTTCCCAAAGTGAAGGCGGGCACGACCTGTTAGTAATATGCAACTTCAGTTATAGCCTCGATGGAAAGAAATACCAGTCGTTAGGTAATCCGTTTCAGGTAAAAGAAGGTAAATGGATCGGTGCTAAAGTGGGGATGTTCTGTACCCGTCCGGCCATTGTAACCAACGATGGCGGTTGGACAGACGTGGACTGGTTCAGAATCACAAAATAACAGATTCATATAGAAATCCACCGTAAGTTTCTATACAACCCGGTGGATTATTATATCTTTGCACCTCAAATTAAAAAGAAGAGTAATGAAGAAACTTGTTATATTCGACTTAGATGGTACACTGTTGAACACAATCGCCGATCTGGCACAAAGCACCAATCATGCCCTGAATGTACTTGGCTACCCTACACACGAGGAATCAGCCTATAACTTCATGGTAGGTAACGGCATTAACAAGCTGTTTGAACGGGCTCTTCCCGAGACTGCAAAGAATGAAGAGAATGTACTCCGCGTCCGCAAAGAATTCATTCCTTATTACGACGCACACAATGCAGATAAAAGCCACCCCTATCCCGGTATTCCCGAACTATTGGAACAAATACAGTCACAAGGATTACAGATTGCTGTTGCATCCAACAAATATCAGGCAGCAACACAGAAACTGATAGCACACTATTTTCCAAAAATACATTTCGTTGCAGTATTCGGACAGCGGGAAGGGGTCAATGTAAAGCCCGATCCCACCATTGTGGAAGACATTCTTACCATTGCCAAAACAGATAAAAGAGATGTGCTCTACGTCGGCGACTCCGGAGTAGACATGCAGACAGCCATCAACGCCGGTGTAACTTCTTGCGGGGTGACTTGGGGATTCCGCCCACGAACCGAATTAGAGGAGTTCCATCCTGATTACGTTGTGGACAAAGCAGAAGAAATCATTGATATAATAATGGAATAACAGCATTACAAAGGGGCTGTCTCCATGCTTACTTAAAAATACACATCATCAAAAACAATTTTTCCACAAGACCTTTCCTGTTATCAGTCCACATCTCTGGCCGCAAATAATTCTCACACCTGCCTGTCCTCTTTTCCAGACTTCGTTCAAACCGGCAACTTCTTTCTGCATTTCTGCTTTACAACATACTCCTGAAGGGTTTTAACTCCCTTATGCTACACAGATAACAAAAAGTACCAACCTAAAAACAAAAATTACACATCTACTTTTTCGTATCAATTTACATTTGCAAAAAGGAGTTAACAATGTGTAGAGAAACTCATCTGAATGAGAAACACTTTTTAAATCATAAATATGCAAAGAATGTCTAAAATGAAGAACACGCGCACAATGTTACTATTCTTATTGGTAACCATGATATCGCTTGGCGTATCAGCGCAAAACGTAACCGTAAAAGGTACAGTGAAAGACAAAGCAGGAGAAACCGTTATCGGAGCCTCCGTAGTACAAAAAGGAAATACCGGCAATGGTACAATCACCGACATTGACGGTAATTACTCTCTAAACGTTCCGTCCAATTCGACTTTAATATTTTCTTACGTAGGTATGACTACACAAGAAATTGCCGTCAAAGGACAAAAAACTATCGATGTAATTTTGGCAGACGATGCACAAGCGCTGGAAGAAGTTGTGGTTATCGGATACGGTACAGCCAAAAAGAAAGATTTAACAGGTTCTGTTGCAACAGTAAATTCTGAGGCATTAACGGTTGTACCCGTAGCATCAGCCACTGAAGCATTAACCGGTAAAATGGCAGGTGTACAAATCACTACCACAGAGGGGTCTCCCGATGCCGAAATGAAAATACGCGTACGTGGCGGAGGCTCTATTACAGGCGACAATACTCCACTATTTATTGTCGACGGTTTTCCTGTCGAATCCATTTCTGATATTCCGGCATCAGACATTGAAGACATGACCGTACTGAAAGATGCATCTTCAACAGCCATTTATGGATCTCGTGGTGCAAACGGTGTAATTATTGTAACTACTAAAAGCGGTAAAGAAGGCAAAATTTCAGTAAATTACAACGCATATTATTCATGGAAGAAAATGGCAAAACAACTGAATACACTGTCTTCAGCCGACTATACAAAATGGCAATATGAATTAGCTGCATTGAACAGTGGCAATTTCGACACTATCAATCCAGAAGAATACACTAAGATTTTTGGAAACTACGAAGATATGGACTTGTATAACGATGTACCTGCCAACAATTGGCAAGATCAGATCTTTGGACGTACCGGACATACATTCAACCATAATTTAAGCATTACCGGTGGTAGCGATAAAACGAAATATGCTTTCAGCTACGCACACATGGATGATAAAGCAATTATGATAGGTTCTAACTTCAAACGCGATAACCTTAGTTTAAAATTAAACCATAAACCGAATAAACGTATCAGTTTGGATTTCTCTGTCCGTTATTCTAATACAACCATAAATGGTGGTGGGGCTAATGAATCAAAAAATGAAGTATCCAGTGCAGACTCTCGCATGAAAGACGTAATGATTTACACTCCATTCAATTTTAAAGATTTGAGTGACGGTTATGACCCCGAATTACAATTAACCAATCCACTCATTTCTGTTGCAGACAATGACCGCATACAGAAACGGCAAACATTCAATTATAACGGAAGTTTTACTTGGGAAATTATTGAAAATTTAAAAGTTAAAACTGAATTCGGTTTAGATCAATATTACAGCAAGGACAACCGTTTTTATGGTGTTACCACTTATAAATCACGTGAAAACGGTAACGAACAACCGATTGTTATCTTTACTGGCAAAGACAGAAAATCATTTCGTAATACCAACACACTGAATTATGATTTCAAGAAATTATTAAAGAACGACAAGCATCATCTCTCTGCATTAGTAGGCCAAGAATTAATCAAAGTAAAAAGTAATGTAGATACAGATGAAGTCCGCTTCTATCCGGCTTCTTTCAACTCTCATCAAGCATTCAATTTATCAAGTCAGGGCACAGCTTTTTCTACTGACAAATACACAAATGCAGATGATATATTACTTTCATACTTTGCTCGTGCCAACTATGATTATGAAGGTAAATATCTGATAAGTGCAACATTCCGAGCTGACGGTTCTTCCAAATTTGCAGACGGTAACCGTTGGGGATACTTCCCATCAGCAGCCGTTGCATGGCGCATCTCTTCTGAGAACTTCATGGAAGGCACCAAGAATTGGTTGGATGATTTAAAGCTTCGTGTCAGCTATGGTACAGCAGGAAATAACAACATTCCAAGTGACCAAACCCGTACCGTATGGGCTGCCGGTTCAAGTCCTGCAATTGGCTGGATTAATGGCATCAACAATTTCTGGACCACTGGAGCGCAAATGACCAATCCAGATCTGAAATGGGAAACCACCTATACTCGTAACTTCGGTCTAGACTTCACCATGTTCAATGGCAAATTGAACGGAACTGTGGAATATTATTGGAATACAACAGACGATTTGCTGATTAATTTCCCGGTATCCGGCGTAGGGTATAGTACCCAATACAGAAACTTGGGAAAGACTGAGAATAAAGGTTGGGAAGTAACCTTGAATTGGAATCCAATCAATAAAAAGAACTATGGTTTGAGCCTTAGCGCCAATGTAGGTTTCAACAAAAATAAAGTAAAATCTCTCGGTAGCCTCGCTCAGTACCCCGCATCATCCGGCTGGGCATCTTCTGATTTGTCTTCCGACTACATTGTCATGGTAGGTCACGCAGTAGGTGAAATATATGGATATGAAAGCGACAGTCGTTATGAAGTATCAGATTTCTCTGGTGTAGATGATAAAGGTAATTGGACGTTGGCTGAAGGTGTTGCAAACAACGCTTCAGTTATCGGAGAAAAATACCTTCGTCCGGGTGCCATGAAACTGAAAAATACAGACGGTTCTAAAGACAATAAAGTAACGACTTCTGATATTACCAAAATCGGTGATACCAACCCACTGTGCAGTGGTGGTTTCACGGTCAATGGACGTTTGTATGGTTTTGATTTGACCGCCAACTTTACTTACAGTATCGGCAACGATGTTTACAATGCCAACAAGATAGAATACACCACTGCGGGCAAATACAAATATCGTAATATGATTGACATCATGGCAGACGGAAATCGCTGGACAAATCTAAATTCCGATGGAACAATCTGTAATGATCCCGAGCAACTGGCAGCGATGAATGTCAACACTACAATGTGGTCTCCATGGATGCAAAAAATGGTACTGTCCGATTGGGCGGTTGAAGACGGTTCATTCCTACGTCTGGCTACCTTATCAATAGGTTATACATTGCCGCAGACACTAACAAAAAAAGTAGGAATTCAGAATCTGCGCTTCTATGCTACCGGCTATAACCTTTTCTGTCTGACTGGTTACAGCGGTTTTGATCCTGAAGTTTCTACACGCACTAAAACCTCTCTAACTCCAGGGGTAGACTACTCTGCATATCCCAAGAGTCGTCAATATGTAATCGGTTTGAACTTAACCTTCTAAAATTAAACGACAATGAAGAACAAATTTTATACATCACTTACAATACTGTCTATCTTTGGGTGCACAGTATTTACTTCCTGCGAAGATTTGTTAGACACAAAGTCTCCCTCATCTATTGAAGATACGGATATTTTCTCAAACAAAAGTCTGGTTGAAGGAGCTATCAACAATATCTATACTTATTACGGTGAACAGAATTATCGCGCCCGCTATTTACCCTATTATGGTCTGAATACGGACATTGAGTGGTATAACTCTTCAGACAAAGGAGATGCCAAAGCCGGAGTTGTTACTTTCAGCGCTTTACCTGGCAATACGGAAATGAATATAGCTGATAGTAAAGAACCATGGTCTAATATTTATAGCGGTATTGAAAAAGCCAATCTTGCAATCAAAGGTCTTGAAACCTCCGCAGATATGGAAGACAGTTTCATACAACAATTATACGGTGAAGCTCTTACTTTACGAGCTATGGCATATGTAGACCTGATCAATGCATGGGGCGATGTACCTGCCCGCTTCGAACCTGTATCAACAGCAACCGTATACACCCCGCGTACTGACAAATACATCATTTATAAACAACTCATCAAAGATCTACAAACTGCCGAGAAACTGGTGGCATGGCCTAATGAAACGGCTACAACTTCTACTGTAGAACGTATCAACAAAGCATTTGTAAAAGGTATGCTGGCCCGCGTCTGTCTACAAGCTGCAGGATACTCACTGACAGCCGACGGAACATGCGCCAAAAGCACAGATCCGGAATTGGATAAATCGGTCCTATACCCCATTGCATTACAAGCTTGCAAAGACGTTATGGACCAAGAAGGCAAATCCGTAGCACTAAAAGAAAACTTCCAAGACATCTTCGAAGATATCTGTCGTGACGTAGTAAAAGCAGGAATCATTATGGGAAATACCTTATGCTAATGAACCGACTGCACGCGGACGTATGGTATACACTTTCGGTTTGAAACATAAAAATACCGATGATATGACAGGAGCTGCCCAAGGCGGACAGGCCGGCCCCACCCCATTTTTCTATTTTGACTACTCCGAGAATGACAAGCGACGCGACATCACATGCGTTCCTTATGTATGGGATAAGGAAAAGCAAGTCGCCAATTCTATAAATACCTGGTACTTCGGCAAACTCCGTTATGAATGGATGGACCGTAGAGCAAGCGGTAATGATGATGGAATCAACAAAGTATACATGCGTTATGCAGACATTATTTTGATGAGAGCCGAAATAGAAAACGAGCTGAACGGCCCTGAGGCTGCCGCACCTTATCTAAAGAAAATACGACAACGCGCATTTTCCGAAGCAAACTGGCCTAAAGAAGTGGAGCAATATGTAGCAGCTGCCTCTGTAAGCAAAGAAACTATGTTCAATGCTATTATAGACGAACGTGCATTTGAATTCTGCGGTGAAATGATACGCCGAGCCGACTTGATCCGCTGGAACATGTTAAAGAAAAAACTAGATGAAGCCAAGACAAAAATGTATGACCTGCGTTCGTTAAGCGGTGAATATGATTGGCTGACAGGACACCTGTATACCAAACCCATAGACTTCAAATGGAAACGCAATGGAGTTGAATATACACTTTCTAAAAAGGCGCTTCAGTTCTATGGTCTTCAACCAGGCGAAAACAAACTTGACCCAAGCGGATATGTAGAATATACTGACAGCGAAGGTAAAACTACCACATGGATCAAAGAAGATAATCTTAAAGATGATAAGATAGAATCCCTTTATCTGCAAGATCCTGATAAATATATGTACTGGCCTATTTTCCAGTACAATCTGGATGCCAACCCAGCGCTGGAGAATTATTCCTGGTATGGTAAATAATCTATTAAACTCAAATCATTATGAAGAAATATATAATCACAGCAATAGCTCTCGCCACGCTACTGATTGGCAGCGTAACATTTACTGCATGTGAAGACATTGACGATATACATGAGTTATCATTAAATCGCCTGTTGTCCCCCACCAACCTGATTGGAAAGATAAACAGTAAAGTAAACATAACAGCATCATGGGATGCCATGGACAATGCCACAGCCTATATTATTGAATTCTATAAAGAGGACCCTAATTGCGAAGGTACACCTGTTCTCTCCGAAACAATAGAAGGTACAGAATTCACTAAAGAAGGACTGGAAGGTGAAACAGAATATACTATCCGGGTAAAATCCATAGCTGAGGGACTAAACGACTCCAAATGGAGTGTCATCTCCCGCACAACAGAAGTTATAGAGCAAATTCTCAAAACTATTGAGGATACAAACGTCAACGACAAGACCGCAACTATAAAATGGACTGCCGGAGAAGCCGTTACAGAGCTCCAACTTTCTTGGATAGATAAGGATAAAAAAGCCCAAAAAGCGACACTGAAAATCAGTGAAGCAGAAGTTGCTGCCGGCCAAAAGGTGCTTACAGATTTGATTCCCTCTACTGCTTATGAGATCAGAATCAAGAATGATAAAAAGACACGTGGCATCAGAACGTTTACTACAAAAGCAGACCTTACAACAGTAATTCAAGTGCATAGCGGTGATGACTTAACTGCAATTTTGGATAATGCAAAAGAAGGCGCCTACATTGCAATTATGGATAATGCCAAATATACTATATACGCACCAGATGATGATGCAAAAACTTATACATTAAATAAATCACTTACAATTTCCGGTTATTACTCAAGCAACAGACCAACAATCAAAGGATGTATCACCATTGGTTCTTCCGTTAAAACTTTAGAACTTTCTAATGTTATTCTCAATGGAGAAAAGAAAGCAGACGGGCTATTGATAATGGGAAAAGACCCTGCTGAAATTGAAACATTCAAAGTAAACGGCTGT
>ENA-OOWV01000808-OOWV01000808.1-human-gut-metagenome-genome-assembly--contig:-NODE-808-length-23046-cov-2.065156_pt1 | contig 23046 bp, 16 predicted proteins | sample MGYA00241584_ERZ501337 | MGnify/ENA primary metagenome ERZ501337 (study PRJEB25962, sample SAMEA2042744) | human gut metagenome | biome: human gut; feature: human-associated habitat; material: faeces... | reverse complement strand
ATGGGTACGTAAAATTCACCGTAACAGCTTCCATCATCTTCGGTCCCAGAATATTCACTCCGCCAGAAGAATCTGCATAGCTGATCAAATCTCCCCCGTACTCTTTCACCAGTTCCATATATTTCAAAATCTGATCTCCCAGTTTCCAGAAGACCTTTTCCATCACTTCCGGTTTTTTTCGCATTCCCTTGAACACATATCTTGCATCGATCAGCACATTGAGAATTGTAAATGGTCCTGCCACTTCGAATACAACATGTTCTCCTTCTTCACGAAGTTTTTTACATGCAAGAAGAGTCTCTTGAATTCGTCCTTTCGTGAAATCCATGTCCGGCAGATTTAATATTTCTTCTACATCTGTACAGACATATCCTCCAGCTCTCGGACCTGCAATCTCATTTCCAAGATTTATAATTCCTCCCATAGCCTCTGCCTCTAATGTATGGCAAAATGGAAGTTCACATATAACTGCTTTATCTTTCTCTTTCAACACTTTTGAAAGAGTCACCATTGTATCACAGTGTGTGTATGCATCTGGAAATGTTAGTCCCAGTCCTTCTGTCACTTCTGAACGAATTCCTGCTGAATTATCATATGTACAATTAAAATCTTTTATATCTCCCATATTTTTAACATTACCTCTTCGCATAACCAAGATTGGATTTCCTCGCTTTATTCGGGTATTTCCTATCTCATTCGTTTCTTCAATTTTTAGTGAACTTCCGGAAACATAAGGCAATCGGCAAATAATCTCTCATAGCCTTCTGTTGCACCAAGTTCCATATAATCCATATGATGAGCCAGTTCTTCCATCTCACGCTTCACCTGACCGGATAAGAGCGCCATATAAGCCCCGGTCTTGGAAGAGTTACCGACATAGACAAGTTTATCTTTCACTTCTGCCGGAAGAATTCCTGTTCCAATGAGGCTGTCTGCCGGAAGATGTGCTCCAAATTGTCCTGCGATCATAACCTTGTCAAGCTCACTCATCTCTTTTCCTGCCTTCTTAAGAAGTGCATAGAAGCCAGACAGAATGGCTCCTTTTGCAAGCTGTACCTGTCGGACATCTCCCTGAGTAATCTTAAGGTCTTCCGTCATCTTAAACTGACGTTTGATACCATCCATCTCAATCATTGGGTAACGATAATCTGTCTCTTCCAGATTCTTCAACTTGATAAATGCGCCGTCTTTTCTTACAAGTCCGGTTCTTACCAATTCTTTTACCACTGCCAGAATACCACTTCCACAGACACCGATTGGATCGGCATTGCCGATAATTTTCAGCTTCACGCCATCTTCCTTAATTTCAACATCTTCAATAGCTCCCTCTGCCGCACGCATACCTGAGCTGATGTTCATACCTTCCAGTGCCGGACCTGCGGCACAGGAACAGGAAAGTAATCTTCCATGATCTGAAAATACAATCTCTCCATTCGTTCCGATATCAATAAACAGAACATTTTCATCTGCCTTATGAAGCTCACAGACATAAGCTCCTGCCACAATATCTGCTCCGATATAAGATGATACTGACGGCAGACAATAAAGTCTTGCCCCTCTGGATGCATGAATACCAATCTCCTCTGCTTCAATATCCTTTGCCTTTACAAACATTGGTGCATACGGTGATTTTCCAATGGACAGTGCATCTACACCAAGAAGCATATGCATCATCGTACAGTTCGCTCCTACAGAGACCTCGTAAATCTGTTCTTTCTTCACTCCGGTCTGTCCACAGACATCTGCGATCATCTCATTGATGGAAGCAACGATTGCTTCCTTAAGTGCCTGTACCCCCTCCTTGGGATGCTCCATCTCATAAGTAATACGAGTCAGGACATCCAGCCCAAAATGCTTCTGTGCATTGATCATAGAGGAATCTGCCAGTTCTTTTCCGGTCAGCATATCAATCAGTGCAGTAACAACGGTTGTTGTTCCGATATCTATTGCGATTCCATACATAGAATCTGTAGTATCTCCCTCTTCCAGATCCATCAGCACTTTTTTGCCATCTTTTTCACGATGGATAACTGCCGTGTAACTTCCTTCTTTGAAACAGAATCCACGCAATACAGAAAATGGAAATTCCACATTCGAAAGTTGTTCTTTAATCTGATCTTCAAATGGTGTCTGGTCTGTCAAAAGCGGCTTATGTATATTCACGACCTGTTTGACAATATCCAGGTCTTTTTCGAATTTTGGCACATATCCTTTTGATAGAACCTCATGCTTGCGCTCTTTCTGCATCAGCTCTACTTCCAGATCACACTGTGGATGAACCATACAGGAAAGACGCACACCACTTTTTACTTCTTCTGGTTTTAAGAAACGTAATTCTGTAGAAGATACTTCCCCTACTTCTCCTGATACGATGCGTACTTTACACTTTCCGCATACTCCTTTTCCATTACACGGATTATCAATAAATATGTTCTGCGCCAGCAAGATTTCCAGAAGGCTTGCTCCCGGTTCATAATCGTATTGCTTGCCAGACTGAACGACACGTAATTTATACATTAGCTGCTTCCTCCATAATTCCATGACGGATTGCCTGGATATTGGTCAGTGGTGACTTCGTTCCAAGTCCGCATGCCGGAGAAATGATATTGGAACCGTCTCTCCAACATTTTACTGCAAGCTGCTCTACCTTCTCAGGCTGTCCAAACTCCAGCGTCCATGTACTGACATTTCCCATCAGGGCGTGCTTTTTTAAATGTTCGCGTGCCTCACGCATAGATACACAGGAATCGAAACTAAGTACGTCAGAATGTATCAGTTCTGCCTGCGGATATACATTTTTCATCTGTCCGCAAATATGCATGATTTTTCCCATGGTTTCTTTCTGAAGAGCATCCCAGATCATATTATTATATTTGACCGTATACTCCTCAAAAAGCTTCGGTCCCAAAATTTCTCCTGTTCCACTTGGATCGGAAATTGCAATTATATCTGCGCCGGCATCAATCTGTGCTCTTGCAAACTTTATGATCTCATCAGTCACAAACTGCATGTAACGGTGCGCTTCTTCTTTTTTCTTACGAAGCTCTTTATAAAAAATAACCGGCTCCATAACGGAACTTGCTGTGCTGACCGGTCCCGTAATATTTCCGATAATCGGTACATCTAAGTTTCTGGATTTCAGAATACGGATTGCATCCAGTACAACCTTTGCTCTTCCTTCCTCCATACTCATCGGTGTAATGGTCTCCCACTCTGTGACCGAATTGATCGCATATCCCGTTACATGCGGCTCATAAATCTTACTGCCCATAGTCACCTGAGCCCCCATAGCTTCTGCCTCAATCGTCATGCAGAATGGAACACCTACATTTTCAAAGCAGCCTTTTTCATAATTAGCTTCTGCCAGATCTGCCATCATTCTGGCATTCAGATGTGCCTCCGGCCAACTTACATTTGCCTCATCCATCAGATCTGTCGTTATCATATTCATCATTCCACCGGGACAGATACATGGCGGTCTGTCTGTCGGCTCCTGATGCATAGCTTTCCTAATTCGTTCTTTTGCGTCCATAAATCCCCAGCTCCTTTTTCGAATTCTTATTCGGATTCTTTTATATTTAGCCTGGCCTATACCTTTTCAGACCGTTTCCAGTACATCTTTTGTCTTTTCAGTACATCTTTTGTCTTTTCTATCTAGGCAATTCCTGTCAGCTCTTTCGCAACTTTTACAGCTTCAACCGCATTCACAGAGTATCCCTCTGCTCCGATATCGTCCGCAAATTTTTTGGAAATCGGGCTTCCTCCGACCATAACTTTAAACTTATCACGGATTCCCTGGTCTTTTAATTTCTCTATAACTGTCTGCATTCCACCCATAGTTGTCGTCATCAGTGTGGACATACAGATCAGATCTGCATCTACCTCTTTTGCCTTCTCAATAAACTGGTCAAGCGGAACGTCTCGTCCAAGATCATACATCTCGAATCCTGCTGTCTCCATCATAATCTTTACCAGGTTTTTACCGATGTCATGAGTATCTCCTTCCACAACACCAATAACTGCTTTTTTCTTCGTCTGATCATCTGTATTTTCCAGATGCGGACGAAGTACATCCAGTCCCGCATACATTGCATCAGAGCAAAGGAGTACATCTGTTACAAAATACTCTTCTGCATCGTAAAGCTCACTGGCCTTGTTCATACCATCTACAAGACCTTCCATAATTCCGTCAAACGCCGGATATCCGGCCTCAATATATTCTTTCGCAACTTCTACGACTTCCTCATCTTCCATCTCTACTACACACTCTGATAATTTTGCTAATAATTCTTCTTTAGATGCCATACTATAAATCCTCCATAATCTAAATTTTTATTTTGTTAGAAAATACCTCATAGCCCGCAAGCTGTTTTTTCCTGACATTCTCATCTCTTGACGTGTTTTATCTTGATACATTTTAACATTAATTACACATATCTTCAAATTGAGCACTTCCATATATTCGTACAGACATTTATCCATTCTATATGTCATCCATCAGATAACGAATCGCCCAAGCCGGCACTTCCGGAATCTCATCCAAAACTTCACTATCATATATAAATGCCACTGGATACTCCGGTTTTTTTCTCGGATAAACACCCATTCCATCTGTAAAATACAGCATTCCATTCAAGTTCGTAAGTTCTCCGTTTTTTCGAAGTTCTTCTATATACTCAAATGCCGGTCTGAAATCAGTTCCTCCCCGGCCATAAAGTGTCAAGTCTTCCATCACCTGCTCCAGTTCTTTCTCTGATGTAATCTTCACATCCTTCTGAACCAACGCATCACACTGGATCAGATGGAAATTCACTCTGTCTTCGCTTTTCTGCCCACTTTTTAATATCTGGTACGTTTTGTCCAGAAATCTCCGAAGTTTTTCTTCCTCCACTGACCCTGAAGTATCAATCACAGTCACAAATGTTTTCACTACCCGGACATCCTTGTACTCCAACGGCTCGATCAGCGGCATATTTCCATACAGTTGCATTCCATAAGTATAGAAATTATAATCAAATTCCTCATCATTGATCTTCATACGTTCCCCAAGCCTGGTGAACTTTCTTAAGAATGCACTATAGTCCTGCTTCTTTCTGTTCGCAAGCTTTAAATTCACCAAAAAATCACCGGTTTCACCACTCCGGCTTTTCATAAATGTCTCAAGATCCACCTGAATCTTTTTCGCAGCCTGCTTCCACAGCTCTTCCAATTTTTGATTTAAGAACATGACCTCCCGGTTCTGATTCACCTGCCCTGATTTCACCTGGATTACATCATTCCTGTTTTTTGTTTCGGGATACCAGAAGCTATGGTCATCCCGACGGAAAATTTTCTCCAGCCAGTCTATTTCTGACTCTTTTGTCTTTTTCAGATATCCATAAATCTTTTCCGCATTCATAAGTCCCACATTTTTCCGGATGCGGTCAAGTTCCCGCTTTTCATCTGCCCCGGCACTAATGTCTGCAAAGTCCAGTTTCCAGCTTTCGATGATATATTCTGTTGCCATATCGCATGCAAGATCCCATTTTCTTTGCTCGATCTGTGGATTTACAAAGAAATGTCTGAATATTCCATGCACGACTAAATGCAAATACATTCTGCTGACGAAACCTTTCTCTTTCTGATATGCTCTCAGTACGTATTCTGGATTATAGTAAAGATTTTTTCCATCTGTTCCCATACCATATGAACGATTACGCATACATTTAGAGGGACTCTCCGTCAGCATCCGAATTGCCGGTTCCAGAAACCTCATATTGACCAACGTTCTCTGTCTGCTAAAGTTCAGAACTTCTGAAGCCACTTTTATTATTTCCACACACATAAATATTACACCTGATCAAGCCCCAGATTTTGAATCTGATCCATAAGATTTTTCTGTCTCTCGTAGAACATCAAATTCTTATTATGTTTAAAATACTCCCGACATCCATACTGACTGATAAATCTGGCCGTATATTCATTTTCCGTAAGTTCTGTCACAAGTACAAGAATCTCCTGTCCTTCTTCAAACACATCTTCACAAAAGTAAAATGAGTTGGACAGACACCCCGATGCTTTTCTTGTCTGCTCTTGAAAGCTTTCTGTCAACTGGGCAAAATAATCTCTGAGAATTACAAAATCTCTTTCATCCGGAGTCCGTATGCCTGCTTTTTTCCGGCATTCTTCCAGATAAACAAGCACACGGTCATCTTCCCACACCTGGGCACGGGATAAATTACCGGCACGTTTTTTCTGTTTTTCTTGTTCCATTAAACATTCTTTTTGTTGTTCGATACAAGAAACAAGGTCTCGGCCTTTTTCCACATCTGCTTTTATCTTTTTCAGGCAATCCCCAAATACAAACAATGCATTTTGCATCTCCATTGTCTCTTTAACAGTATCCGTAATTCCATCCATCAAAAGACCAAGGAAAGAAATCCTCTCATCAAAAGATGCTTTCATCGCCCTCTGTCTTACTTGCTCTGATGGAATGCCAAATAAGATACGGTCCACCTGATAATCATTTTTATATTTTTTGAACAAATCATAATAAATTGCAAAGTCACGGGCAATCTGCTCGTCCTGCACGTACTGGCTGATCAGATTCAGATCCACAGGCAGATTCTTCTTTTCACTCAGACACATGATCTGACTTAAATCTTCCCAGCCTCTTGCTGTCACAAAATGCTTTCCATCCACTGTATTTTCCACGGAATAAAATGCATCTTTCTTCAAATCCAGATAGGTCAGAATTGCCGGGTGCATCCCCTGCTCATAAGCATATGTTTTCCAGACACTATAATCAGGCTCTACATCCATTCTCTTTACGCGGTCCCAGGACGCAATATCGAATTCCCTCACAGAATGATTGTATTCTGGCGGATTCCCTGCTGTTACGATAATCCAGCCCTCAGGCACTTTGTGCTGTCCAAATGTCTTGTACTGTAAGAACTGAAGCATCGCCGGCGCCAAAGTCTCAGATACACAATTGATCTCATCTAGGAAAAGAATTCCTTCACATATTCCCGTGTCCTCCATCACTTCATAAACCGCTGCAATAATCTCACTCATCGTATACTCAGATACCTGAAATTTTTCTCCGCCATACTCCTTTTCTACAATGTATGGAAGTCCCAGTGCACTCTGCCTTGTGTGATGTGTCATCGTGTAAGACACAAGTGCTACTCCAAGTTCCTGCGCAACCTGCTCCATAATTGCAGTTTTACCGATTCCCGGCGCTCCCATCAAAAATACCGGGCGCTGCTTTTCTGTTGGAATTATATATCTGCCTTTTTCATCCTTTTCCAAGTACAATTTTACCGCATGTTCAATCTGCTCTTTTGCTTCCCTAATATTCATAAATATTATGACAACGCTGCCAGAAGCTGATCAAGCTGGCTGCCCGTCTCCTCCTTTTTATCCTCATTTTGGATTTCATCCTGATAATTCAACAGCATGCTGCGGATCTCCATATCGGATTTTTGCAGTGACTGATCCAGAAGTCTGTTCACTGCCTGTTCCGCCAATAAATTGTAATGAATGAAAAACTGTAATAACTTTTTATTTTCTAATAAAAGGACTTCATAGGAACTCCGGTTTTCTTTCAGATCCTTCACATAAGAATCAAGGATTTCACTTCTTACATCTCCCTGTTCTACCAGGTAATCTGCAAGACCTGCTGCCGCCCACATTCTCCATTCTTTTGCAAATCTCGTAATCCTCATATTCGGTGCAATGATTTCTTCCATATCATAGCAAGTTGTCCACATATCCCAGTCCTGAAACACTTCTTCATCCACCGGGTTTCCTTCTATATACACTCGTTTTAATGCAGAACATTGTGAAAAGATGCCTTTGCCAAACTCTGTCACCCGTTTTGGGAAATGAAGTTCTTTTAAATTCGTACACCGGTAAAACACCTTGCGTTCTACCACCTCCAGTCCTTTTGGCAAATGTACTTTCTCCAGACTGACACAAGTCACAAAAGCACCTTCTTCAATTCGCTTCACACTCTCCGGTAAATCCACCTGTTCCAGTGCCGCGCACCCGGAAAATGCATGAGCCCCAATCACTTCCGTATCATGCGGCAGTATTACTTCCCGCAGTTTTCCACAATCATTAAATGTATCATGCGGAATCTCCACCAGATGTTCTGGAAACTTCGCTTTTTTTAACATCCTGCAATAACGGAATGCACTGTGCCCAAGTTTTTGCAAATTCTCCGGTAATTCTATATATTCCAGAGGTGTTCCGCTGAAAGCATAAATGTCGATTGTTTTTATGCTTTCCGGTAAATGTATCTTTTTGATTCCACTCCCCTGAAAGGCATGCTTTCCAATTCGTTCCACTGAATCTGGCAAATGCACTTCCTGCACTTCCATGCAATACTCAAAAGCACTGTCTGCGATGATCTGGATACCATCCGGCACTTCTACAAATGCGTCAGCTCCAAGATATTTTATAAGCGTATCTCCTTCTATCTGAAGATTTTGATCTACGCTTCCAGATTCCATTACACTTTTTAATACTTCCCGGGCATCTTCACTTTTCAAAGCCTTCGTATTCAGTCTTTTCAGCACCTTCCAGCCTTCCGCAATCTCTTCTGGTTCTTCTTCCTCCGCATCAATATGATTAATCAGGATTGCATCTGCATGTTTAATCTGATCTACATAAAATTCTCCCAGTCCTGAAGCATATGCCTCCACCATGCCAATGTCTACAACTGTAACATTCGGTCCGATCATCATCTCAAGATGGTCCTTCTCTTTTAGTTGCGTACATACTTTCACGACATCGGACAGTTTTCCAAATCCAGATGCTTCTATAAAAATTCTGTCCGGACAATCTTCCATGGCAATCCGGCGCATCTTTTCTTCAAACTCAAGTGCCATCCCACAACAAATGCAGCCCTCACCGATTTCTTCATAAATCAAGCTGCCTTCTGCATTTTCCCGGTCAACTGCCTGTGCACCAAAATCATTTTGAATTACCGCAGTCTTTCCCTTTACCTGTTCTATACATTGATTTAAGAATGTTGTTTTTCCGGATCCCCGAAATCCAGATATAATCTGAACAACCATGTCCTGTTTATCTACCTCCATCAGATTAGTTTTCTGATTTTATATCTTTTTATTCAAATTGGGCAGATTCTCTTTCCGACACATTTTATTCAAAGTTCTTAGGATCTAATGGCCACTTTCCATACTTTCTTGCTGCATTCATAAAAGCTTCAATATTCTCCAATTTTACCTGACCGGAAAGATCACATCCAGAGGCAAGAATGTAGCCATTCGGTGAATCCCACGCTTTCTGCAAACACCTCTTTACAGCTGCCTCCATTTCTTCCTTTGTTCCCTGAATAAAATAGTCGACCGGTGCCACATTTCCAAGAATCGGCATCTTCTGCCCTGCTGTATTTTTTACATGCTCCAAATCAACGACATTGTCCACACTGATCATATCACTTCCTGCATCTGCCATGTCATCAATTGTTTTGGTCGTATCCCCACATATATGATAGCAGACCATTCCTCCTGCATCATGAATTGCCTGATTTACTTTTTTTGCATACGGAAGCACAAACTCCTGATACTGACTCTTTCTCAAGATTGTGCCAGAAGCGAGTGGATCACATTGTAGGATCAATACCCCTTCTTGAATGAACTCTTTATAAATATCGATAAGACAATCTGTTGTAAACTGCACAAGTCTGTGAACCTTTTCTGGTGATTTCCTCATAGCACGGAACAGCTTCTCTGCTGGATAACAGCTTGTGGCAGCTGTATATGGTCCAGTAATCAGAACCCCGACCGGTACTTCATCACCAATTTCTTCTTTTACAATGTGGCATGCCTCCAGACAATGTCTTAGGTGCGGATCATTTTCTTTTTTCAGGCGTTCCGGATCCAGCTTGTCAATATCATCCAAACTTTCAAGCGGATACGTTGCGATTGCAGGTGTCTGAAACTCCGGATCATTGGTCGTTCCCCCAAGTCCAACTCCTACCATGTGAAGCCCGTATTCAATGACTGCAAGGTCATTACCAAATCTTTTGTACGCTTCAATCTGACACTTTGCCTCATTCTCCGGTGAGCTTCTTTTCTCGCGATGGGTCATCCCACATACATCGCCTGACATAGATACTATGACCGGCATTGCAAGCATTCGATCCATTGCTTGTCCTGTCATAAAAGCATTCAGTCTTTGATTCGGTGTCATCTGGTCTAATTCGTGCATAAATCTCCTCCTCGTATTATACATGCAAACAATAAGTTTCTCAATATTCCCCCTGGGTTTTATACACTATAGCTTCTATCGCTGTCATGAACGATTCGTATAAAAATATTTCTCCAATAAAAAAGGCAGGGGAAATAAACCGAAGTATCCGTTCTTTTCCCTACCGAAAATCCCAATTCCTATATAGCAGGTTTCCTGGCTTGATTTCATCCTCTGCTTTCCTCTTCCCGGCTTATATTACTGCTGTTCTGTTGCAGATATAAATACCAGTGACTCTGTTGAAGCTTCGTCCATCTTACAGTAGAATAGGCTGCCCTGGATTCTCACCAGATTCCCTTTTAAATGTCAAATCCATCACTAATATAGTCTTCTACATCCAGTATAATTATTAAGCACGCTTATTTCAAATAAATAATATTAATATATCTACCCAATTATCGTTTTTTCAAATAAAATACACTCAGTCTTCATGGAATTCCTAAAAAGAATAACCTCATAAAAACCAAGTGTACATAATTAAGAATGGCTCTACATTCCTACTTGCGAAACTACATACTTATTTTTTTCTTAATGCTTTCTTTTTCTCAAGATTTGTGACAACCATGCAGCAGCTTGCATCACCTGTGATGTTTACTGTTGTACGTCCCATATCAAAGATACGATCCACTCCGGCTACAAGAGCGATTCCATCTACCGGAAGTCCTACAGATGTAAGTACCATTGCCAGCATAACCATTCCAGATCCCGGAACACCTGCTGTTCCGATAGATGCCAGTGTTGCTGTCAGAATAATCGTCAGCATCTGTGGAAGTGTCAGGTTGATTCCATAACAGGACGCGATAAAGATTGCACATACTCCCTGATAAATTGCAGTTCCGTCCATGTTAATTGTTGCTCCAAGCGGAAGCACAAATGAAGTCACTTCTTTTGATGCTCCCATGTTCTCTACACACTCCATATTGATTGGAAGTGTTCCTACGGAAGAAGCACTGGAAAATGCAAACATCATTGCCGGAAGCATTCCTTTAAAGAATGCGATCGGACTCATACCGCCCATTGTCTTTACTGCTAATGAATATACAACAACTGCATGTATAATGTAGCAGACATACGCTGCTAAAAGCACCATTGCCAGTGAACCGATGATCATCGGACCATTTACTGCAATAACCGGGCACAACAGACAGAATACTCCGATTGGAGATAATCTTAAGATCATCTCCATACATTTCATAAACATATCATTCAGATCATTACACCCCTGGATCAAACGTGGATTTTTCTCCGATCCAATCAGAATAATCGCAAATCCGAACAATACTGACATCACAATTACCTGAAGCATATTGGACTCAGACATCGGTGCAATAAAATTGGATGGGAAAATATTCACAATTGTATCCATAAATGATACCGACTCTGCTGCTTCATAAGTCAAGTCTGTTGTTGCAACGACCGGGAACATTCCTTTGAACAGATTTCCTCCAATCAATCCAAATGTGATTGCAAATGCGGTTGTACACATATAGTATACAACGGTCTTTAAACCAATTGCTCCTACTTTTTTAATATCCTGCATGGAGATAATCCCACACATAATGGAGAATAATACGATTGGAACTACGATGAACTTTACAAGGTTCAGGAAAATTGTTCCAAACGGCTTAATGTAACTCTCTGCAAATTCTGCATGACTCTGCATCAGAAGTCCTACTACAATTGCAAGAATCAATGCGATAAAAATCTGCATTGCCAAAGACATTTTTTTCTTTTGTTTCATGATTTTAACCTCTCTTTACTTGATTTTATTTCCCCGTTATATTTTACCCCAAAAAAGCACTGTCATAAGACAATGCCTTTTCTCTGATATAAAATTATATCATACCTTATTCTGATTCATCAACCAGTTTTTTGCAAGTTCATGTGGAAAATTATGCATTTTCAATATCTTTTTTGCTTCAAAATATCATTTTTGCATATTTTAATCTTCCAGAATGCCTCTCGGAAGCTTTCCTAACTGCGCACCACGACCGTATTTTCTTGCCGCATAGATGAATGCCTCAACATTTCTCTTCGGTGTACCGATTGGAAGCTGACATCCTGTATTCAAAATGTAACCTTTTGGATTATCTCCACATTTTCTCAGGCAGTCTTTACATGCCTCAATGACATCATCAATCGATCCATCTTTCATCACTTCGATTGGCGGAACATTTCCGGCAAAGCGCATCCGGTCACCCACCTCACGCTTAGCAAACTCCAAATCCTCGCAATTATCGATACTGAATGAAAATAGACCTGCATCTGCAAGATCACTCCAAATAGGGCTTGTCTTACCACAAATATGAGCTCCCGGTCTTGATCCCATAATTTTCTCTGTTCCATCAATCAGTTTTTTAATATAAGGAAGCGAAAATTCATCAAATTGCTTCTTACTAATTACATCCATACAGGTTACCGGATCGGAAAAATTCGTTCCGACCGATCCGAACTCATGGTAAAATGCTTCAAACCATTTTAAAGAACAGACAACTGTCAAATCAAGCAATTTGTGAAGCATTTCCGGATTCTTTCTCGTATCGCGAAGAACCTTTTCAACTGGCCTGACTGCTATAGCTGTTGAAATCGGACCTGCCACACTCGTTGTCATACTAACATCCGGGAAACGTTCTTTCAATCTCTTGGCACTTTCCAAAATCGGTGCAAGAACTGGATTTTTATAAGGATCCGTCACTTCCAATTTGTCGAAATCCGCATAATCCTGCAACACATGATGTTCAATATAATCAATTCCATGTTCAGGAACCCCTAACTTTGAACCAAGCGCAACGCCAATTGTGCGAAGACCTAATCCAACATTAAAGCTATCCAGACCAAATTCTTCTTTTCTTCGTCTGATTACTTCGCTTTTCACTTCAAAGTCTTTCGCAAATTGTGATGTTGTAAATCCAAAAATATCTGCCATAGCCGGATCAGGTGCCTGTAATGTATACGGGATATGATCTACCTCTTTCCCCTCGTTGTAGGCCTTGATACGCTCCGCCGCAGTCATCTCAACCTTCTGCTCGCTCATTAATTTCTTTAATTCCGTATAATCCATAACTTCCTTTCTTGAATTGGGAACATAGTAAAACTCCAAAAAACTACGCCTCAATCTTTCAATATGGTGTCCATTTTACACGACATATGTTGTATGCAATGACTCTTTGTTTGTCATTCCAAAATCTTCTTCTGTCATTACACCTCCCTTTTCAATAATCAAAAATTGGTCATCCCATTTCCCAGACACTAATTTTTCTAATATAATATTACTTCCCGGCACATATTGATATGGCACATTTATAATTGCAGACTCCCTTTTTGCACGCTCTACATATTCTTTTGAATAACAATCATAAACACCTGTATCCACAATATCTACACTCTTGTAAGCATCAAACCAGACTTTCATAACTCTTTTGGCTCTTCTTTCGCCATACTTTAAAACCAAATCTTGTTCCATCTGTTCAATAGACATCAAATCTCTGTTTTCAGTCAAATAAAAATGTCCGACTTCTTTTAAGTTGTAATGAAACTTTTCGTCCGTATGCATTAAAAGTGTAATACAATCATCAACTTTTGGCATAATTGTCCGCCTTGGAAAAGTCCATCCTACTGATGCCCCTCCACAAACTCCCAGTCCCAAAAGCACGGTGTCTATTTCCTCCGGAAGTTGTTCCATGGCAAGAAATGCCAACTGCCAGAATTTTTCCGGTCTGCTATGCTTGGAATTATCCAGTTCAATAATGGGATAATTTGTATTCATTTTTTTCTGTGCTGCTTTCACATGATTTGTAAGTGTGGAGCAGACTATTATAGCAGCATTCATATAATCTTCCTTATACTTTTTATATTTCTATATATTAAAAAAGGCAGAGTAAAAACAGCGTAACCGCTGTTCTTCCCCTACCGGAATCCCATACATATACATAGCAGGTCTCCTGACTTTGCATCCTCCTTTGATCATATCTTCCCCTTGCATCTTAGCCAGAGTGATTTTCCAGACCATCGTCCGCTTCACAGTAGAATAGGCTGTTCCAGATTCTCACTGGATTCCCTTTTCAATGAATTATAATCATCACTATGCACTCTACATAATTAATTTTAACCCATTCTACTCTCGCCAGCAAATAGCTTGTTTCCATATATGCGCTTTATTATTGTTGTAATCTATAAGGAATTTTTAGTTTTATATTATAGAATCAACCCACATCTGGTATAATAATAAACTTGCTAAATCTGTTTATTTATATGCATTGGATTTTAATATAATTGCAATCAGTCTTGCTACAGATCTTCGAAGCTCACTTTCTTTTAAAGTTCCATTTTTTAACGCAACTCTGATTTGTTCATGATCAGATACCACCCCCGGGCAGATCAGATCATTTCCTGCCTGAATACAAATTTCTGGTCTGGAACATTTTGCATATCCTTCCGGCATCTCATTTGTCGTTCCCCAATCAGTCATGATCAAGCCTTTAAATCCCCATTCGTCACGAGCTATCTTGGTGCAAAGATCATGGCTGTTGGCTGCATGTACTTCGTTAATCAGATTATAAGAAGTCATAATTGCCATCGGCTGTGCTTCTTTCACACAGATTTCAAATCCCTGCAGATAGATTTCCCGCAGTGCACGTTCACTGATAATACTGTCACTGCCGAACCGGTTATCTTCTTGATTGTTGCACGCAAAATGTTTAATAGTCGTTCCAACTCCGACAGTCTCCTGAACCCCTTCCGTCATGCCCGCTGCCATGATGCCTGAAATAAGTGGATCCTCCGAGTAATACTCAAAGTTTCTTCCACACAGTGGATTCCGGTGAATATTCATTCCCGGTGCCAACCAGAGATTGACGCCAAATTTCTCCATTTCCTCAGCTATCATTTCTCCAAACTCTTTCAACAGCTGCCGATTCCAGGACTGCGCCAAAGCTGTACCAACCGGAAAAGCAGTACAGTACTGATAATACGTATCTGCATTTTGGTGAGGCTTTTCTGTTACCAGAAATCCATTTTCCAAAGAACCAAGAACACCGATTCCATAAACAGAATCATTCTCGCGATTTACCTCATAACTTCTTTGCAGTCTGATACCAGCTGGTCCGTCTGCCATGATCAATACCGGAACTCCATATTTTTCATAAAGAGCTTCTGAAGTTTCGCCAGCTGAACCAGGCACTTTAATCCCTGCTGCTCCAAGATTGCTGCTAATACCACCAGTATTTCCGTATAAAAGTGGGATCAATTCTTCTACAGGCAGCTCTTCTGCCAGAATTTCCAGCGAGTTTCCCATGGCCAGAGACTCTCGGTCAACATTTCCAGCCTTTTGTTTTCTCTGCAATGCTTCAAACTGTATGGTGGGAAAATCAGCATTTCTACTTTTCTCCAGCTGCTTTTCTGCAGCCTTTACATTCTTCGAAGCTTCCAGTTTTTCAGATAATTCAACCAACGCCTCCAGTTTCTGCGTCTGCTCCAGAACTACATCCTGGTTCACATTTATAAAAGCCTCCAGCTTCAGATTGGCTGAATTATTTCCAATCCAGAGACCATACTTTCCTGTTTCCACGATCCAGGCATTTGCATCCTCAAAAAAGCTTGCAATAGTTTTTCCATCAAACAGGATCTTTAACTCCTGTTTTTCTCCCGGCTTTAATACATTTGTCTTTGCATATCCAACCAGGCGATGGTATTCTTTCTCTATCCTGCCCCGGGGAAGTGATACATACACCTGTACAACTTCTCTTCCTGCAAAAGTATTTCCAATATTCTCTACAGATACATTTACTGCAATCTTATCCTTGTCAATTTCAATACTGCAAAACTGAATCTTAAAATCTGTATAAGAAAGACCGAAGCCAAAAGGAAAAAGTGGCTTTACACCAAAACTGTCGAAATACCGATAGCCCACATAAATTCCTTCTTTATATTCTTCCAATTCCAGATTTCCATTCAGATAACTAAAATTCTCTGCAAATGGCACATCCGCATATTTTTTTGCCCAGGTTGTTGTAAGCTTTCCGCTTGGAACAGCTTCTCCAAGAAGGATCCTTGCAACCGCACGTCCCCCCTCCTGTCCAAGCTGGGAAATATTGAGGATACCTTTTATCCACTGCGCTTTTTCCAGAATATCTGTAAGCTCCACAGGACCACCGGCATTTATAAGCAGAACAATAGGCACACTTCTGCTGTTTAGAAAAAGAATATCTTTCTCTTCTCGTTCACTAAGATAATAGTCACCTTTTTCAAGACGACGATCTTTTCCTTCACCAGAAATACGGCTGATTACATAAACAACAATTTCAGCTTCCTGGATATCCATTTCAGAAACAGGACGCCCCTCCGGCATGATAAATGGATTGGATGCATAGGCATCAAAAGGATTATTTACATGCTTTGCTTCTTCAAGAATTTTCTCTTTCCATATAAGTCTCGCTTTCTGATAGCGATGTTCATAATCATCCAGCCAGTCCCTGCTGGTGATCCGAATTCCGGATTCTTCCATTCCTTCGTAAATGGTAATATTCTGCCTGTTATTTACATCTCCGGAACCAATCCCCCCTTTTACAGTTTTATCCGCACCGATGCCCAGAAGGGCAACCGATGCAGATAATGAAATGGGAAGAATATTTTCATTTTTCAATAGAACAATGCCTTCCTCTGCCGCTTTTTCTGCAAAAGAGCTATGCTTTTTCTCGCAGACAGATATTTCCGGATTCAAAGTCCCACTGTGCTTAAACTGTGTAAACGCCATTACTCTTTGACACCACCAAGGGTAACACCTGCAATAATATACTTGGAAAGAAGCAGGTACACAACAATGATCGGCACGATCGCAACTGTGATCATCATGTAAATTTTACCCATATCAAAATTCATATAATCAGCACCACGAAGAGTAGCGATCAGAATCGGCACCGTCATTTTACTCTTGGACTGGATGATCAGGGCCGGTACAAAGTAGTTGTTCCAGGAACCAACAAATGTAAAAATCGCCTGAACTGCAATTGCAGGCTTCATAATTGGAATCACAATGCGATTAAAGGTATGGAATTCTCCGGAACCATCGATTCTGGCAGCCTCCACAAGAGAAAGCGGCAGAGACGACTGCAGATAACTGTACATAAAATAAAATACAGCTGGAGATGCAATGGAGGGAATGATCAGCGGCAGAAGGGAATCATATAATCCCATCTTCGTAACCAGACGAAGGAATCCCATTGCAGTAACCTGCGTTGGCATTACAAGAATTGCCATGATAAATGTAAAAGCAACCTTTCTTGCCTTAAACTCATAAGCATAAAGACCATATGCCGTAAGGGATGAAAAATATGTACAAAGTGCGGCACTACAGGAAGATACGATCACACTGTTCAAAATTCCCCGAAACATTGGAAAGCTTCCGTCGTTTGCCACGTTTTTCAGATTCTCAAGGAAATATTTTCCTGGAAGTGCTGAGAAACCTTTCTGCAGATCCCCATGAGATCTGGTTGCATTAATTATCAATACGTAAAAGAAGAACAGGCACATAAAAGACAGAAGAATCAGTACGATATGTGCGAAAACTGTTCTGAATTGGCTTCCTGCTTTCTTCTTCATCTTCTTAATCTTCTCCTTTCTTCCTTAGCACGTTTTTTTGCAGCCTTTTTGGAACCATCCGGATCATTATCATTGGTCATGCGATATACGATGAAGCATAAAATACCACTGATAATAAACAGGTAAACAGATAATGCACCAGCCATACCATAGTTCTTACTCTTCAGATGACTGTTCAGGAACATGATCAGCGTCATAGACGTTCTATCTGGATTACCCTGTCCATTTGTCAGGATCTGTGGTACATCAAACATCTGAAGACCACCAATTATAGATGTGATCAATGTATATGCAAGAATCGGTCTGATCAGCGGCAATGTAATATAATAGAAACGTTGAATACTGTTGCATCCATCCAGGTCAGAAGCCTCAAAAATATCCATACTGATACCCATAACAGCAGCCATCAGCATAATTGTTGTATTACCAAACCACATAAGGAAGTTCATAAGAGCAATCAGTCCTCTCGCTCCTGCTACCTCCGCAAGGAATCTATATGTAGGCAATCCCATACTGTTAAGCATGTTATTGATTGGTCCCTGATCCGCAAATATTGCGTAGAATAACATGGCAAATGCAGATGCCATAATTAAATTAGGCATATAGATTATAGTTTTGAAAAATCCTGTACATTTTAATCTTAATCTAAGATCTGTAAACCATGACGCCAGAAGCAATGATATAAGAATCTGGGGAATAAATCCCATCAGCCACATTATCATTGTATTCTTCAGATAGAGCAATGTATCACCGTTAAACAGTATGGCCTTGTAATTGTCAAATCCAACGAACTTAGGTCCGACCTGCATAAGTCCAACCATATAGTTCTCAAAAAAACTATTATAAAATGTAGATATCAGTGGTATTAACGAAAACACAATATATACTGCAAAGAACGGTATAAGAAATATGTATCCCCATTTTGCATAGCTTACAAACTTTTTCTTCTTTTTATTCATACATATCTCCATTCCTGCCATATAAAAAGGCACAGCCATATAACATACTTATTATAATGACTGTGCCTTAATGACTAGCAATTACTAATTACTTTGAAAGGTTTGGATATTTCTCAATAGCTGCTTTATAGAAGTTATCAAGAGCCTTATCCTTAGTTACATTGCCATCGAAGTAATCCTTCATAGCCTTCTGGAATTCTTCGTTAAGACCCTGGTCATAAGAAGAAATATTCTTCATGCTGATCTTAGGAGCTGACTTAGCAAATAACTTGATATGATTCTGACCACCAAGGAAATCTGACTTGAAGTTACTGCTAGCGATTTCATTCATACCTGATGTTGTATTAGTGTAATCCTGAGTATCTTCTGTAATCTTCTTCATTGTAGCCTTATCACAGCAAAGTGTCTTCATAACATCTTTTACAAGGTTAGCGTTATCTGTTCCTGCTGCTGCACAGATCCATGTACCACCCCAGTAGTAGCTCTGTGGACCTTCACATACTGCATAGTCGCCGTAGATACCGTTACCAACTTCTTCCTTACCACCTTCCTTAACAGGAGTAGCAAGTGAGTTACCTAAAAGTGTAAAGTTAATTCCCCATGTTGAGTAGAAGAATCCGAATACCTTACCAGAAGGTCCCTGATCTGCTGCCCATGTTGAATCCCAAAGAGATGACTTATTATTATAGCCCTTATCTGTATATTTCTTAGTCTGATCAACCCACTTCATAATGTTATCATCAATAACAATCTTGTTATTAGAATCAACCCAAGGAGCTGATACATTGTTAGAGAATACTCTGTATGAATCATCATAACCTGAAAGCATCTTGTAACCCTTAGCAGCAGCCTGTTCAGCTACCTTATCAAACTTATCCCAAGTTGAAAGTGCTTCCTGAACCTTATCCGGATCATCTGTTCCAAGAACATCCTTAGCAATAGAACGTCTGTAAGCAAAGAGTCCTGGAGTTGCCTGCCATGTTGTAGCCTTAAGTTTTCCTTTGCTGTCAGTTGCGATATCCTTTGTGTACTGATACATATCCTTAAGGTCGTCATCTGTAAGGCCTACATCTTTTACATCAAGTGTGTAATCACTATTAACATACTTTAAAGCATAATCAGCTTCGATAAGGAACATATCAATCTTATCATCTGCTGCTGCATCCTTCTGCTTTAATAATGCAGCATCAAGAGCATTCTGATAAGCGTTGTTTTCGTTAGGAGTAATTACCCAGTTTACCTTAACATCTGAAGGAACATTCTTATAATATCCTTCAAATCTGCTCTTAAACTCTTCGTTCCAGCAGTAAATGTTAAGTACCTTACCCTGTTCCTCAGGCTTAGTATTAACTGCTGCCGAACCACCATCCTTTGATCCACAACCTGCTAATGTGGAAAGCACCATCATTGTACCAAGTGCCAGACTTAATAATCTCTTTTTCATAAAAAACCCTCCATAAATCTTAGACGACACCTTTAGTTTCCTATCTTTCTTATTGTTTCCCCTTCGATTAGTTCCGCATCTACAACAACCCTCTTTACTATCGTTGCCCTGGGATTCTCTATAGCACTTATAAGCTCATCTGCGGCAATCCTGCCGATTTCCCTGGTATTCTGACGAATTGTTGTAATCTTAGGATTTAACATCTGCGAGAATCTTGTTCCATCGTAACCTGCAATAGACACATCCTTCGGACTATGCAATTTCATATTCTTAATAGCATTCTTTCCACCAACCACAGATAAATCATCCGGATAAAAAATACATGTTGGCGGTTCCTTTAATTTTAACAGCTCATATGTAAGCTTCTCAGCTTTTATTGAATCAAGATAGGTTGATTCTTTAATGTATTCATCTGGAACTTCTACCCCTAATTCACCCATTGTCTTATAAAAGGCTGCCAGACGTTCTTTCGTAACCTCTGATTCAACGTTTCCATAAATATAAGCTATCTTTCTGTGTCCCCTGCTGTACGCGTAACGTACTAATTCACTCATCCCTTTCACGTTGTTAGAATTGACCGATGTACTGCCATTGAAAATGTAGTCGATGGTCACAACTGGTAATCTCCCGTTAACCATTTCATAGATTTCAGGATTGCTGAAATCCTCACAAGCTAGAAGCACGCCATCAAAATTCCTGTATAAACAGTGTTCGTAGAAAGTCATCTTCTTAGAGTGATTGCTTACAAATGTAATATCATACCCCTTCTTCTCTGCTTCATTCTTAAAACTCTCAAGAACCTCGGCGAAATACTCATGTGCAAGACCATTATTAAGAAGAACTCCTATGTTATATGAACGGTTCGTCTTAAGTGCTCTGGCTGCTGAATTCGGATAATATCCAAGTCTGTTAGCTGCCTCTTTAACTTTCCTGCGTGTCTCTTCACTGATGTCACTATGGTCATTGAGAGCTTTACTTACTGTAGCAATTGAAACCCCACATTCTACAGCAACATCTTTCATAGATACCATAGATTCATTCCTTTCATGCATTACTTAATCGTTTTCGTAGCTTTACTATAACCCATATCAGATATAAATGCAAGCACTTTTGTAAATTTTACTTATTTTTCTATAAATTATAGTATTTTTTGTGCATTTCTACCAATTCTTATTCAAATTCGAAATAATCATTGATTTAATTCAAGCCTTAAAATATACTTATTACTATAAAATAAATATTAGAACTTGTACCTTAATGCACTTAATCGTTTTCTATAAATTATATGTGTACAGGAGGTATAATATGCAATTCGGTTTTTTTGATGACATCAATAAAGAATATGTCATAACCACACCAGAAACTCCATTGCCATGGATTAATTACTTAGGCTGCGAGAATTTTTTCAGTCTTAAGAGCAATACCGGCGGAGGATACTGTTTCTATAAGGATGCCAAGCTGCTCCGACTCACAAGATATCGCTATAATAATTCTCCTTTAGATAACAACGGCCACTACATTTATATTAAAGATGAGGATACCATATGGAATCCTGGATGGCAGCCATCCCAGACACCAGTTGAGGATTATACATGTCGTCACGGACTTGGATATACAGTGATTTCTTCATCCAAGAATGACATCAAGACTACACAGACTGCTCTCGTTCCTATTGGAGATAATTGTGAACTTGATAAACTTACTATTAAGAACACAGGAAATTCTGTTAAACATTTATCTGTATATTCTTATATAGAATTCTGTTTATGGAATGCAGTTGATGACTGCAACAACTTCCAGCGTAACTTCAGCACAGGCGAAGTTGAAGTTCAGCCAGAGATTAATATTGGCACCGCTGCCATGTCAGCAATATATCACAAGACAGAATACCGTGAGCGGCGTAACCATTATGCTGTTCATGCCGTCAGCACTACTGCCAACGGTTTCGATACAAGCAGAGAAAGTTTCATCGGTACATACGGAAGTCCTGCAATGCCTAAAGCTGTTAAAGAAGGTACATCTTATAATTCTATTGCAAGCGGATGGTCACCTGTTGGATCTTTCAGAATCGATATTGACCTTGAGCCGGGCGAAGAGAAAGAATATGTATTCATTATAGGATATGCAGAGAACCCTGATGATAAGAAGTGGGAATCATTCGGAATCATTAACAAAGAACCTGCATATGCCCTTCTTGAAAAATACAACACTCCGGCAAAATTTGATACAGCTCTTGCTGCTTTAAAAAATTACTGGACTCATCTTCTCTCGTCTTATATTGTTGACACAGAAGACAAGAAGCTCTGCCGTATGGTTAATATATGGAATCAGTATCAGTGCATGGTAACATTTAACATGTCAAGATCTGCTTCCTATTATGAGTCTGGAACCGGACGTGGTATGGGATTTAGAGATTCCTGCCAGGATTTACTTGGCTTCGTACATCTTATTCCTGATTCAGCAAGACAGAGAATTCTTGATATTGCTGCTACACAGTTTGAGGACGGAAGTGCTTATCATCAGTATCAGCCATTAACTAAGAAAGGTAATTCTGATATTGGTTCTGGCTTTAATGATGATCCTTTATGGCTTATTGCAGGAACAGCTGCATATCTTAAAGAAACAGGCGATTTCAGCATTCTTGATGAAAATCCGCGTGTTTTTGCTATCCCATTCTCTGCCATCTGTGTTTCATCTGTGTAATACTCATCAGTACTACAGCTATAAGTAATGAAAATAGCGGTTAAACTACAAGCTAATGCTATCGCATAAAATAAAGCATTTTTCTTT